>Ga0209935_1000873_pt1 | contig 59398 bp, 55 predicted proteins | sample ThiBio_1000_plan_2_FD_183958 | JGI IMG/M metagenome (GOLD analysis project Ga0209935, IMG submission 183958) | Wastewater bioreactor microbial communities from Cape Town, South Africa - Thiocy_cont_1000_plan (SPAdes) | ecosystem: Engineered > Bioreactor > Thiocyanate-remediating >... | reverse complement strand
AGGGCAAACACAGGGACAGTGAATGGAATAAGATCGCCAAACCGCTACGTGATGTGCTCAGGGAAAGGCAAAGGCAGGCGTTGGTTGCTTATACGCTTGCAAACCCTGACCCTATAAATCACAAAGTGTGGTTCAAGGAAAATGATCTTTATGCATATTTCCTGATAGATGTGGCCACGTCCCCCTGCATGAAGACATCACGCATCAAACAGGCGATCAGTTCCGTTCAGCTCTATGTGGACCGGATCATGCTGAACCAGGAATATACCCTTACATCTACGCCCATTACCTTAAATGCAAAACTTACCAAACAATGGAACACCTGGCGCAAATGGTACCGGGTATGGGAAGCCAATCGAAAAGTATTCCTGTATCCCGAGAACTGGCTGGAACCTGAGCTTCGTGATGATAAGTCGCCATTCTTTGAAGAGTTCGAAACACAATTGGCACAGGATGACATTACAGATGACCATGTATACGACGCCATGGACCAATACCTAAAAAAGGTGGTTGAAGTAGCCCGGCTGGAACCGGTTGGCACCTGTGACTACTATGATGAGCCTTCTAAAAAGACAATTACACATGCCATAGCCCGTACTTATGGAGAACCCCATAAATATTACTATAGAAAACTGGAAGATGAATTATGGAGCTCATGGGAGTATATAGATGTAGATATCAAAAGTGAACACATTGTTCCCTATGTTTGGGATAACAGGTTACATCTCTATTGGCTAAGCTTTAAGGAAAAACAAGGTAAAACGTTCGCACACCAGGAAGTATCAAATCTAGGCGGTAATTATACTGTTCAGACTACCACAGCAGCAAACGATTGGTTTTATAATAGAGGGGATCGTTTGAACATCGATCCGCCAGTCGATCCAAACGCGGCCAATGAGGTTGATATTGTCCCACAAAAACAACTGGAAATCAGTTTAAATTGGAGCGAATATAAAAATGGGAAATGGCAAAAACATCAAGTTGCAAAAGATAAGATGTTAATGAAACTTAACCCTTTTCTAGACAAAAATTTGCAAGGTTTATTTCAATCCAATCAAGTCAATCAAACTTTCTATAACACATTAACTAAAGACAGATCGCTGACACCTACTCAAATGGTGCAATCTATGTTCTTTTTAAAACCGGGTATTGATCCTAGCAATAATCATCTCTATCTAAAGGTATTTTTCAACCATGACGATATGATATCCTTATCAACAATACAGGATATTGTTTATATTCATTCTACACATTGGTTCCGGGTAAAGGACGCTAGTACAGAACCCGAAGTATTTTATGCTGTTCCAGGGGAGTTGAATTTCATAAGTCCGACAGGGACCTACCAGGCAAATATGAGGTTCACTGAACGCCCATGGCCCGGAGATCACCCGTTGGTACAAGATACCTACGGTCAACCTGGACCATACACCTCATACTATATATACCATGATGAGGTAAATGGCACTGAACAACAGCAATGGATCCAGTCTTCAGCTAATATATTGAATAGCACTGTTCCCAACGGCATTTATAATGTTGTAATCAAATCGAACTTTTCTAAAACACCTCTCGAAAATCAATTCTTCTTTTATGATGACAAGAACACCTACTTCGTTAGGAAAGCTACACCAAAAATTAATATATATTATATAGATCCTAGTCTCTATAATCTCAACCTGAATGACCCGCATATAAACTACCACGCTGCGGTTTTGACCAATTGGAAATACTACTTCCAAACATTTTATCATCCCCAGATAAAGAACTTTCTTAGGACTTTTAATACACTTGGGTTTGATGGGTTGCTTGATCTCAACATGCAGATACAGGACGATTCGATGAACTTTGTTAGCGACTATCAACCAAACCTCAGCTTAGTACATCCCTGGTGGCCAACAGATATCGTAGACTTCAATATTGCAGGTGCTTATTCTATTTATAACTGGGAAATATTCTTCCATATTCCCCTGATGATCGCCCAAAGACTGAGTGAGAATCAAAAGTTCTCGGAGGCTAGAAAATGGTTCCATTACATCTTTGACCCAACAAGTACAGTGATTTTAAACAACCAGCCCCCCAATCCTGCTAGTCAGGCTGAACAGAGGCAATGTTTCTGGAAATTTATGCCTTTCTACATACAGGCCGGCTATAATATCCAGACGCTAAATGACATTCTTGTCCTGATCAACTGGGGTAATGACGCAGCCGTTGCACAAGTCAAGCTTTGGGAGGCAAACCCTTTCAATCCCTATGTTATTGCACGCTTACGGATGCTGGCTTTCATGAAATCGGTTGTCATGAAATATGTGGACAACCTGATCGCCTGGGGAGACATGCTCTTTGAACAAAATACCATCGAGTCGATCAATGAAGCTACCCAGCTGTATATACTGGCTGCCAACATCCTCGGTGAACGCCCGGTAGAAGTGCCACAACGGGTAACAACATCCCCGAAATGCTTCCATGACATCGAAAATTCACTGGATGCCTTCTCGAACGCTGCAGTGAATATGGAAACGTATATGCCCCATAACACAGGGCCGGTATTGAATGCCGGTGGCAATAAGGCGCCCTTAAAAATGTTCTATTTCTGCCTTTCTCCTAACGATAAGCTACTGGCTTACTGGGATACTGTAGCGGACCGCCTGTTCAAGATACGCAACTGCAGGAACATACAGGGCCAGGTACAACAACTGCCTCTGTTCCAGCCGCCTATTGACCCGGCCTTATTGGTACGCGCTACTGCTGCGGGTGTCGATATAAGCAGTGTACTGAATGACATCAGTAATGTCAACCTGCCTCATTACCGTTTCAATTACATGTTGCAGAAAGCAAACGAATTCTGCAATGACATCAAAGCTTTAGGCAGCGGGCTCCTGTCTGCCCTGGAAAAGAAGGATGCTGAAGACCTTGCCTTGTTACGCTCGGGGCTTGAACTCACCCTGCTAGACAGCGTGAAAAGGATGAAAGAGTCGCAACTGGATGAAGCCAATGCGAACCTGGATGCCCTGAATAAATCAAAAGAAGTGACCCAGGCGCGTTATGACTATTACAGCTCCCGCCCTTATCTCAACACCCGGGAACAGGAACATCTTACTTCTCTGAAGAAGGCGACTACATTTCAGGTCACTCAAGGCGCATTACAGGCGGTTTCATCTGCACTGTCCATGATCCCACAGATACACGTACAAGCTCCTTTTTCAGTAGGGCCAAGCTGGGGTGGTCAACATTTGGGAGCAGCCATGCAAGCGGCCAGTGCAGTGCTCGGCATCAAAGCCATGCAGGAAAGCTATAAAGGGAATGTGGCCAATATCATGGGCGGTTATGACCGCAGGAAGGATGATTGGGATTTCCAGATGAGAAGCGCTAAAAAAGAGCTGGAACAAATGGACAAGCAGATCATTGCCGCCGAGATACGTGTTAACATTGCTGAAAAAGACCTGGAAAGCCAGGAGATCCAGATCGAGAACAACCGCAGTGTTGATGAGTATATGCGCAGCAAGTACACCAATAAGGAACTGTACAACTGGATGATCACCCAGATATCAACCACTTATTTTCAGGCATACCGCCTCGCTTATGAAATGGCCAAGAAAGCCGGCAGCTGTTATGACTTCGAATTGCCTTTTGCTGAAAAGAGATCGGATGAGATCATACAGTTCGGCTACTGGGACAGTCTCAGGAAGGGTCTGCTGAGCGGCGAAAAGCTACAGTACGACCTGCGCAAGCTGGAAGCTGCTTATCTTGACGAAAACAAACGTGAACTGGAATTGACCAAGCATGTTTCTCTTGCTATGTTAGACCCCGAGCAACTGCTCATATTGAGGGATACTGGGTCTTGTACGGTTGATCTGCCATTATGGTTATTCAATCTCGATTATCCCGGGCATTACAACCGTCGTTTGAAATCTGTTAGTTTAAGCATCCCTTGTGTAGCCGGACCATACACAACAATTGCATGTGAATTGTCCCTGACACACCATAAGATATGTGACATCAATGACGATATCTTCTCTGAAGGGAATCCTGTCGGGCAGATCATTGCAACAAGCAGTGCACAAAATGACAGTGGCTTGTTTGAAATGAATTTCCGTGATGAACGCTACCTGCCTTTCGAAGCGTATGGCGCCGTCAGCACCTGGACCTTATCGTTGGTAGACAGTCGCAAACTGAGACAATTTGATTACAACACGATATCTGACATCATAATGCATGTGAAATATACGGCACAAGTAGACGATACTAAGGCAGCAGGCACTATAACAGATTTGGAAACGCTATTTGATGGAAACCCTGCACCTTTACCAAGGTACTTCAGTGTTCATCATGAATTCAGCAATCAATGGTTCGATGGTTTCAATAGCCTGGTCGACAACCATAACAGCAATCATGTGGCCAGGCCAATAACACTTACCGTACGGCACGACCAGTTCCCTGATTATTGTAAAGACCGACAGATAAACCTGAAAAGCATGACATTTTATCTGAACCCGGCTGCGGTAAATGCGTCTCCGCCAGTTTATACCATTGACATAGATGCTACGCACTTTGATCTGAGCCCGTCAAATGAGAATCTTTTTACAAATACTTATACGCTGCCTACTACTGTAATTGCAGGTAACGATGACAGTGTAGATATAGAATTCAAACTGTACAAATTTGATACTCCAAATGATTTGAGCATTGATGAAGATGAATTAAACGATCTGTTCATACTTTTTGAATACGAGTTAACATAGTCAGTAAGCATTTTTTTCAAACTATAAAACAATTTTCATTCACTTAAAAAAACGTTTAACGTTATGGCAGCACCAAAATATTATCCTGCCCCGCAATTGCCTGCGGACATTGCCTACCAGGATATTTTCGACGCTATTACAGATGTCGTGGACACCAAACTCCTCGGCACCCTCCACGACAACGTGGACACCTTGATGAACACGCTTTGCACACCTGGTGGCACGCTCGTTGAGCCTACCCGTCCCGTCACCGTCGCGGACGAGTCTACCTGGGACACCTATCGCGCTGCGATAGCCACCTATTACAGTACCCTGAACACGACCCGGCAGAGCATACAAAACGACATGGAAAATGTCGCTACCGGCCTGCAGGGCATCCTGGGAATGCTCCCGCCCAATGTCTGGGTGGAACTTAGCGCCGATAATGTGTCCAGCGGCTGGCCCGGCAGCCCCCCAGACGATCCCGTATACTATGGCTGGCATACTTTCGATGCCTCCGCCGAATATGTGCCCCAACTGCTGAAGCTGGACGCTTCCTACGATCCCGCAACCTATCCGCTGGCCGACGGGGAAACTGATCCCGACCATGTGACAGTGCTGACCATAGATGCGGTACTGGCAACAGTAACCGATTTCGACCAGGACGCGCTCACCAGGGTACTGGCGGGTGACTATTCCGGCCCGGTATCCTAAACATAACTATCCCTGCTCATGGGAACATGAGCAGGGATACCTTACCAGGCCTGAAGGATTTTGTGTACATAGCATTCATTGAAAACTTTTAAACCGGGTCTTTATGAACCAGGAAAATAACGGGTCCGCTGCTGCGGGGAAGGTAGCTTCCCCCCAGCAAAGCGGGACCAAAGCCTATCCGTTGGACGCCTATTCCAACCCAAGCAATACGCAGCAGAACGATGAGGAGAAAAGTCCTTATTATAAGTCGGCTGCGCCATCCATCAGCCTGCCCAAAGGCGGCGGGGCCCTGAAGGGCATCGATGAGAAATTCACTGTGAATGCCGTGAACGGCACAGCATCCCTGCAGGTAGCCTTGCCGCTTACACCGGGACGCAGCGGCTTCACACCCTCGCTGTCGCTGCAATACAATTCCGGCAGCGGCAACAGCGAGTTCGGCCTGGGCTGGGCTTTAAGCCTGCCGGCCATCCAAAGAAAGACAGACAAAAAACTACCTCAATATAATGATGCAGGTGCAAGCGACGTGTTCCTGCTGGCAGGGGCTGAAGACCTGGTACTTGTATCCTCCGGTGATGAGACCTATGGCTCCCCGGTGGTTACCTATCATGTCAACACCTACCGCCCACGTATAGAAGGGCTCTTTGCACGTATCGAGCATATTACCAGCGAAGGTATCGATGGCAGCTGGTGGCGGGTGACCACTAAAGACAATATCGTTACCTATTACGGGTTGACCGGTACCGGTCGCGTCAGCGACCCGGGTGATGACCAACGCATTTTCAAATGGCTGCCCCAGTTAAGCTATGACCACAAGGGCAACATGCAGTTCTATGAATACATCAGCGAGAACCTGGACAGTGTTCCCGTAAAGGTGCATGAGCGCAACCGACTGGCTAACCCCGATTCCTTCACCAATACCTACCTGAAACGCGTAAAATACTGCAACCGTGATCCTTTTATGGATGCAGACATAGACGTATATTACCCCGAACTACCAACGAGCGATGTGTTCTGGATGGAAGCTGTGCTGGACTATGACGACCATAAAGATCATGACACTCCGCCCAGCCCGCCGGACCCCAATCCCGAGGCAGATGTGCTTACACCCACGCCTAATCAAACCTGGCCTTGCCGCAAAGACCCTTTTTCGGATTTCCATGCAGGTTTTGAGCTGCGTACTTACCGCCGTTGCCGCAGGATACTTATGTTCCACTATTTCCGGGAAATGGACACGGTCAGTGATACTATCGCCCCGCACCTGGTGCGCTCGCTGGATATGAGCTATCACCATGATGATACTACTGATACCTATGCAGAAGCTGATTTCATTACTTCCTTCGTCCAGAATGGCTATACCGAAAAGGATGGCGTGTATGTAAAGCGCTCCCTGCCAGCCATGAGCATGGAATACCAGTTGCTGGAATGGAATACGCAAATACAGAACGTCTCGAAAGAGGATGTAAAGAATGCACCCCAGGGACTTACCGGCGCTTACCAATGGATCGACCTGTATGGTGAGGGCCTGCCGGGAATACTCAGCGAACAGGCGAATGGCTGGTTCTACAAGACCAATCTTGGTGACGGGCATTTTACACCGGCCCTGGCCGTTGCACCCAAACCCTCGCTCAATGGCCTGGGCAGCTCCCTGCAATGGGCTGACCTGGATGCGGATGGCCGCAGGCAAGTGGTAAGCCGTACCGGCGCACTGCAGGGATATTACGAACTGGATGATGATCAAAAATGGCACAGCTTCCGGGCTTTAAAAAAGAACATCAATATCGACTGGAACAGCCCATATACCAAGATGCTGGACCTCAACGGTGACGGCCGACCTGATGTATTGGTAACCGAAGACCGGGCCTGGACCTGGTATGCCAACGAGGGAACGGATGGCTTTGATGTGGGCGGTAATGCGCAGAATTTCTCTGATGAAGAAAAAGGCCCGCGCCTTTTATTGAACGACCAGGTGCAGAGCATCTTCCTTGCCGATATGAACGGCGATGGCATGACCGATATCGTGCGTATTAAGAACGGGGAAGTATGCTACTGGCCCAATATGGGTTATGGCCGCTTTGGCATGAAGGTAACGATGAGCAATGCCCCTAACTTTGACCGCCCCGATACATTCAATCCCCTCTATATCACCCTGGCCGACATCAGCGGCACAGGGGCTGCCGACATCATTTACCTGGGGCATAATAAATGCACTGCCTGGATCAACCTTGCGGGTAATGCGCTCAGTGATGCTGCGGATATCAACCCCTTGCCGGGTACCGACCAGTACAGCAAGATCGGTGTCATGGACCTCTTAGGGAATGGTACGGGCTGCATCGTATGGAGCTCACCGCTGCCGCAGCATAGCTATGCACCTATGCGCTATATCGACCTCATGGGCGGCAATAAGCCTTACCTGATGAACTCCTATAGCAATGGTATGGGCAAAACGGTGGCGCTCACTTATAAAAACTCCACGCAATACTACCTGGAAGATAAAGCTGCAGGCGCGCCCTGGGCTACGCGCCTGCCCTTCCCGGTGCACTGTATACAGCAAATAAACACAAGCGACGCTGTAAGCGATACATCCTACACACAGACCTATACCTATCACCATGGATATTATGACCACGAGGAGCGCGAGTTCCGCGGCTTCGGGAGGGTGGAAAGCACTGATACGGATGTGGCCGTTATTGATAATAGCCCTGTGGACACACTCGACCAGGACCCCGTGCTGACCAAGACCTGGTACCATACCGGGGCATGGATGCGCGAAGGCACTTTACTGGAACGCTTCGCAACCGAATATTACAACAACACCAACTGGAAACTGGATACTGTGGCTAGCTTCCCGGATGGGCTGAATGCACAGGAACTGCGCGAAGCGCACCGGGCGCTCAAAGGCCAGCCCCTGAGGCAGGAGGTATATGCACTTGACGGCGGCGACCTGGAAAGCAAACCTTACATGGTAACGGCCAACAGCTATATCGTAAAGCTCATACAGCATCTTGGCAATAATCGCTATGCCTCCTTCTTCAGCCACCAGCAGGAGAACGTGGTATGGCATACCGAGCGCAATGATGATGACCCGCGCATACTGCACGATATGGTGCTGGCCATAAATGATTATGGCGATGTGCTGGAAGCCGCCAGGATATCCTATCCAAGAGCATCCATACCTACGCTGATACCCGCTACGGCTACCTCACTGCCTACGGCTACGCAAACAGTACTGGAGGATGTACAGCAGGCCATGCTCGTTTCTTATTCCGTTAACGCATACACCAACGATATAACCACCTCCCAGGAACACTACCGTGCCTGCATGCCCTGTGAAGCGGCAGTGTATGAACTGCATAACCTCTCTGTGCCCACAGGCCTATGGCTGCCTGCGGACATGAAGGATACCTATGACGGCATCAGCACCGAAATAGATTTTTCGGAGGCGCCGGGCACCACTACCGAAAAAAAGCGCCTGCTTTCCAAAACAAGGACCTTGTATCTCTCTGATGATACAACTACCATATTGGACCTTGCTGACCTGGAGGCCCTGGGCCTGCCTTACCAGCAATACCAGTTGGCTTTTACCGGTGACATACTGGATAACTACTATGACGGCCATGTGGACAGCGGCACTCTTGGTGAAGGGCAATACCTTGCCGATACGGACATCAGCCAGTTCGGCAGCAGTGCCGAGAACTACTGGCTGCCCTCCGGCACCATGCAGTACGATGATCCGGGTACGCAGTTCTATACACCGGTAAGTTATACCGATCCCTGGGACAATGTGACCACGGTAAGTTACTGGGACAATGGTATAGAGAACTATTACCTGCTGCCCCTGAGCGTTACCGATGCCAAAAGCAATGTGAATACCGTGTTGGCCTATGACTGGCGCTGCCTGCAACCCGCCTCAATGCAGGATATGAACGAGAACATTAGCGAGATACTATACGATGGCCTTTGTATGCCCGTAGCCATGGCCCTGAAAGGCAAAGGCAGCGAGGCCGATGAACTGGACGGTATAGACCCGGAAGACACAACCGATAAGAGCAACCAGGCTGCCTTCTGGATCGACCCTAAGTCTTATGCTGCCGACCTGCTGCAACATGCCACATGGCGCTGTGTGTATGACCTAGATGTACAGCCAACGGCAGTGGCTATGATAGCCCGGGAACTGCACTATCAATACTGTGTGGACAACAGCCTTGATAGCCCCTTGCTCATGCGCTTCAGCTATACCGATGGCCTGGGCCGCATAGCCATGCACAAAGTGCAGGCCGCCAACGACCCCGATACCAATGATATACGCTGGGTGGGCAGCGGCAAGACCGTGTACAACAACAAGGGCAAAGCTGTGATGCAGTTCGAGCCTTATTACAGCGGTACCCATGCTTATGACAGCACAGAGGCAGCAACGGCGGTGGGTGTTAGCCCGCGCATACACTACGATCCCCTTGGCCGCGTGGAGCGCACCGACCTGCCCGATGGCAGCTATACCAAAACGGAATGGGATGCCTGGACGCAGGTGAGTTATGATAACAACGATACCGTGACCGGCAGCGACTGGTACACTGCTGCCATCGGCGGCAGCACAGAGGAGCAGGACGCTGCTGCCAAAGTTGCGGAGCATGATGATACACCTACCGTAGTGTTCCTTGATACCCTGGCCCGGCCCTTCTATACCATACAGCACGACAGGTACATCGATACCGTATGGACCGATGCCTTTTACTACAGCTATGTGGACCTCGACATAGTGGGCAACCGCATAGCCGTGCATGATGCGCGCGGCCTTACACCCCTTAGTTACCGTTACAATATGCTGAAGGCGGTGATCAGGCAGCTAAGCGTGGACAGCGGCACACAATATATGGTGGCCGAGGTGGATGGGCAACCGATCTATAGCTGGGATGCTGATATGCGCCTCTTCTGGTTCACCTATGATGAGCTGCGCAGGCCGCTCGATAAGCGGGTAAATGCAGGGGCCGGTTATAAAAAGCTGGAGCATATCGTATATGGTGAGGGACAGGTGGATGACACCGACCACAACCTGCGCGGCAAGCCCTTTGAAATATATGATGGTGCCGGCCTGCAAAGCATGGAAGACTACGACTTTAAAGGTAACCCGCTTAGCACGGTACGGCAGTATACCGAGGATTTTACCGCTCATCCCGACTGGACCACTATAGGCAGCGTGGATATGGAAACAGCTAGCTATACCACCACTATGGCATATGATGCCCTGAACCGGCCGGTGAGCATGACTACTCCTGAAGGAGGCATTACCACCTATACCTACGAGGACAGCGGTATGCTCTACCATGTGCATGTGGAGAACGCCGGTGGCGTGGGCGCTTTCGATACCGATATCATCAATGCCATTTATTACAATGCCAAAGGCCAGCGTACCAAGGTGCAGTATGAGAATGGCGCTACCACTACGTACGAGTACGATGCCAATACCTTCCGGGTTACCCGGATAAGGACCACGCGCAGCAGCGACAGTGCGGTGCTGCAGGACCTGAAATACTGGTACGACCCTGTGGGCAATATTACCATACAGCAGGATGCTGCACAGCAAACTGTGTATTTTGACGGCGCCGTGGTCAGCCCCGATAAGGACTATACCTATGATGCACTCTACCGGCTGATACAGGCCGAAGGCAGGGAACATGCCGTGAATACAAGCCCGCCATCTACTGCGGAGGCCAGTTGGAATGATACAGGCCGTACGGGCCTCAGCCCCCTGCCCAGCGATTATACGGCCCTGCGCCGCTATGCGCAGTACTATAGCTACGATGAGGTGGGCAATATGCTGGAGATGAAGCACACCTGTACCGACAGTTCCCAGAACTGGACGCGTGACTTTACCATCGATAGCGCAAGCAACCGCTTGCTTTCTGCCGATGTATTGTACAGCCCGGTGATCACCGAAGATTATATTTACGACAATCGAGGCAACTTGGTGGATGGCATGAGCCATTTAGGTAACCCGCTCTTAAGCCCGCCTGAATATGCCATGACCTATAATGAGCTGAACAGGCTGGAGAAGGTCATTGTGAATGCGGATATCACCTGTTATTACCAATACGACAGCAATGGCCAAAGGGTACGAAAGGTGAAGGTGGATGATAACCCCAGTGGCTATACCCATGTGCGCAAATATGTGGGCCAGTGGGAACTGTACAGCCAGCTCGATATGGGTTCATCACCTCCGGGTGACCTGGTGCTGGCCCGCGAGAGCCTGCATGTGATGGACGACCAGGCAAGGGTGGCGCTCATAGATACCGAAACCACTGCTACCACCCCCACGCCTCTATTGCGTTACCAGTTCAGCAACCATTTAGGCACGGCTTCGCTGGAACTGGACGAAGATGCTGAGGTGATCAGCTACGAAGAGTACTATCCCTTTGGCTCTACCTCATTCCAATGCGGCCCGGATAGTGATACAGTTTCATTGAAACGTTACCGCTACACAGGTAAAGAGCGGGATGAGGAAACTGGCTTCTATTATATTGGAGCAAGGTATTATGCGCCCTGGCTGGCGCGATGGTGCGCAGTGGATCCAATTAATAATGAGGTATACAATGCCTTAACTGGGCAGCAAGATAGAAATCAAAAAAAAGATTTTATTGAGTTAACATCATCTTCATATGAATATTGCTATGCGAACCCGATAAGATTTACCGACCCTACAGGCGAGCAAGTTAATGTGAATATAATAAAATCTTTAAGTAGTTCTCAAATGGTTGATGCATTAAGAATAGCTAGAGATGAGGTCAAATATCGAATGGAGCATCATATAAATTATGATTTAGGAAAAGAAAATTCGATTAAATCTTTAGGAAGTGAAATCTCAAAATACGCAAAAAAACATCATCTTTCTGCGCAGCAAGTTAAAGATTTCCACCAAAGCTCAAATTTTGCATATATTGGGTTAGCGTCATTAGCTACGTATAGTAAAAGTGAGTTTAATAAATTAGATAGAGCAGTTATTAATAATAATCATCTTTCTGATTATAATAAATTGAAGATTTCTGCAGGCCGAATGATTGAAGGTTATACTGGATTGTGGTCGTTTATGGGTTATGCTACTGCTGCAGCCATGTTCACAGCAACATTAGAACTAACTCCAGGAGTTGGTAAAGGACCAGTTGGTACTAGGATCAATTCTGAAACACAACAGATGATTGTGTCAAGGGGGTTAAGTAAAAGATTAAATTCTTTTCAAGATATTGTAAACAACCCTAAAACTATATGGGGGAAATCAGCAGAAGAGGTTCAATCAATTTTAGGAGAAGGCTGGACTATGGGTAAATATGGGAAAACGGGAACAGGATGGAAATTTACAAAGGATGATAAATCAGTCTTTTTTCACCAAGGCGGCAGACATGAGGGCGATTATTATGGATTCTCAAGCGGCACAACAGGAAAAGTGAAAGTCGTTGATCCAAATACTTATAAGCCAATTGAAGGAGACAAAGCACAAATTATTAATCGATAAAAGGCATATATGAAAGAGATTTCTTTAAGTGAACTTAATGACTTATTCGTTGACACTTTGAAAAAGTGCAACACTAGTATTTTTGACAAACCAGATGAAATAGTGGAGAATGAGGTCTTAGAAGATTTTGATATTGGTATTCGTTCATTCATGCACGATAATACTTTGCAAAAGCTTTATGACAATAAGTATATCAATGACGAAATTTTAATATTGTCAAAAGAGCTTAGAGAAAAGGCATTAGCTATTCCTGAAAATGAATGGTCAATAGAGGAAATACGAAATAGCAGCAAATGGAAAAAAGTAATGGATTTATCTGATCGTATACTGAAATTAAAAGCTGGGAGTATTGGGTAATGTTGGAGAAGCGTATTTTTAGAAAATAAGAACTGTAAAGCATTGAAAATACATTAGTCAAGAAAAATTGGCAATGTAGGGTATTAATGGTGCCTACAGGTTTCTGGTATATTCGAATTGTGGGCATCATTTTTTGTGGCTGATAAGGTAAAATCGCAGCTTACACATAGTTTAAATATCGCCCATAAAGTGTTGATGGAAACGAACTATAACTGTGGATCACAAAGCAATTATTCAATACCCTAATCACTTGGATACATATCAGTATCCGCTGGTCTCCTGTATCATGCCTACCAATACCACAAGAAGAGATTTTATTCCTTTTGCTATCCATTATTTCCAAAAGCAACGCTACCCTAATGCAGAGCTTATTGTCTTGGATGATGGAGCAGGCGCAATCGAAAATTTAATACCAATCGCAGATAACATCAGGTATTACAAAACAAACAAAAAGTTAAGCACAGGAGCAAAACGAAACCTGGCCTGTGAGCAGGCGCAAGGTGAATACATCCTCAACTGGGATGATGATGACTGGTACGCACCGGACTGGATAACACAGCAAGTATACGTACTGCAGCAAAGCGGCGCCGATATTTGCGGACTGAAAGACTTCTATTTTTACCGGCCATCGGAATATGCTGCATGGAAATACCGTTACTATAATTCAAAACGAGATTGGGTGGCCGGCGCAACAATGGCCTATAAGCGGAGCCACTGGCAGCGTTATCCATATAAGGATATGCAGGTAGGGGAAGACAATGATTTCGCCTGGAACTCGAAGGGAAAGGTCTTTGCCCATTCTTATATCGATGGCTTCGTATCTATATTGCACGGCAACAATACCAGCCCTAAAAACACGAAAAGCTGGCAAAAACAGGATGTCGCTACCATTGAGCAAATACTAAAGGACGATATACATTGCTATAAGAGCATGCAAACGGACTGATCACCCGCAATACCGATACGCTATGAACGTAGATGTGATACTTACTTCTTACGCCCGCTACGATCTGCTCGAGCAAACCCTGGAGAGTTTTTTCCAGTACAACGACTTTCCCATCAACCAATTTTTTATTTATGAAGATTACGGGCGGGACAGGATGAATACGGAGCAGTTATCTGCTTTGCAGGCCCTCAAGAAAAAATATGCCATCGACGAAGTGATCTTGCCCCACAGGCGGCAGGGGCAGATAAAAGCCCTCGATGCGCTCTGGAGCAGGGTAAGCACCGAGTATTGTTTCCAAATGGAAGATGACTGGCTTTTTTACCGTAAGGGCTGGATAGCGGACAGCATAGCTGTAATGAAGGAAGCCCCCAAGATATGCACCGTTTGGTTGCGTGAGCATGACGACCTGAACGGCCACCCGGTGGTTACCCTTGATAACGGCAGGTACGACCTGCTGAGCAGGGAACATCAAAAACGATGGCATGGCTTTACCTTCAACCCTTCTGTCAAGAGGTTGGCGGATTATCACCTGTTGGGTACCTATGGCCTGTATGCGATGTTCAGCCCATCCAACCCCTCGCGTAGTGAAATGATCATTGGTAAAGAATATTACAAAAGAGGCTTTTCGGCAGCGGTCTTAAAGCAGGAATACATCAGGCACATCGGTGGCGATGGCCGGGGTATCCGGAAATAAATACCTATGTAATGAGTGAAGAAATGGTATTTGAGCAGACCATGACATTCAAGCATACAGCTTTTTAAACACATAAATGCTTTTCTTGAACCACCAGAGCTCCGAACCGCCAGCTGCCCTGAGTTTACTAGTACTATCAGGAATATATCTAAATCCTCTGCTTCCAATAGTACTGATCACATATTCCGCTGACCGCTCATTGTGATGTCCGCAACCGCCCTGTCCAGGCAAAGCCCAACTTAATACCAATAAGTCATTTACAGGACAGATAATGTTATCAAGAAAGACCGATTCGCATTGTTCTGGGATATGTTCTGCCACTTCTAAGCAAAGCACCGAGCCGTTCAATGGCGCGACATCAAATGGTCGGGATAAATCGACGTCCTCGTTTATATTATGGAAGTCAGCTATCTCATGTATGCCCTTTGTGCCTTCATAGCCAACACCTTTAAAGCCAAGTTGTTCCAACCTAGCTAGATAGCTGCCTTTCCCGCAGCCAAAATCAAGAACCATCTTTTCAGTCGGCAAAATACCTGCTAATGCATCGGCCAATTTATTACTGAATTGGTGTTCGGTCTTTGCCGTCTCCAGGTCCCAGATGAATATTTCTTCACTCATTACACAGTTTTTTTTCTGTTCCTAAACGGCCATAATGATCAATTAGCTTCTTGTTTCCTTGATTTGAGACTTTGAGTCACTATGGTAACATTTTTAACAAATGATCATTTCACTACACGAGGGATTAAGTGCGATAAAACTGGCTTGCCAATAATCATACTGAGCAGCCAATAATTGACCTACCTCTTCACTATACTATAAAGGCAGACTATTAAATTATCTGATTTTTAAAGCCATCATAAGCATTTTTCAGTTTAATGTCATATTGGTTCTTCCAGTAATCAGGGCCATTGTAGCCACGTGCAAATCCTTTCCAGTCCTGATGCTGAAGGTTAACATTCAGGTGCACCTTTTTTATGTAATTGCAGAAACTCAGTAATTGGTTATAATCGTCTGATTGTGCGTCTACAAAGTTCTGAACCGAGTTGTAGCCGCATGCTGCATAATTAAATCCCATGATTTGAAAAGCACCCCATGATGCAGACTTTAATGCCGCATCTTCATTGATCTGTTTGGCCTTTTCCAACCGGGCATACTGATCCATATTGTAGTATTTGCGTACTTTAGCAGGGTCCCACACAGGGTATAAAATATCTTCATTACCTACCTGAATGCTTTGAGGATCAATACCATTCTTAAGCAGTTGTTTCCAGAAGACATGGCCTTCAAATAATATTTTGGGCCTGCCATCTTTCAAAAATCCGTTCCCGTTTGCTTCTACCTGAGCTACAGCTTTTACTGACGGTACATCACAGGCAATTAACTTTGCCGCATCGCCGTATTGATGTTCTGTTAGCATAAATAGTCTTTGTAAGAAATAGATTATGCTGCTTTAGGCAATGATTGGCCCTTATTTAAGGCCTGAACAAGAACGTCCACAAAAGCGTCTATTATTTCAGCGAGTATAGAATGGAGAATAGGGTTATGTATCCTGCTTAATATGTATGAAGGTAACACATCTTTTAAATGTTGTATTTCCTCATTACTTAAGCCATCCGTTGAACTGCTTAATATGTCATAAATATCCGGTGGCAATGATTGAGATAGCAATGAATCTACCTGGTTTATGATCATTCGCAGTGCGAACTTACCTAGAAATGTTCTTAAAATGTGTTTATTGACCTTTTGTGTGATTTCACCGATTATAAAATCCTTTTGTTGTTCAGTCAGCATAGCAGTATTATTGTGCCTACTCTAAATCCTTTTTCGGCTACCAGGATAATTTTAGCTACAAAATTAAACCGCTTGCTATTGTGCGTCAACCCGTAAAAATACGGTTTTTTATACCTACTATTTTAATCTTTTATAGAGAGCTCATTACGCTTTTTTTGTGCTAGTTGAAACAACTTGTCAATTCGAATTTTGGTTCCTTCATCATGGTCATAGTTTCTGCTGTACCAGCAGTGAAGTAATATCTCTTTCCCATCAACCCCCAACAGATAATTTGTAATTTCATCTTTAAATACAACCGGTTCCATAAAATACCCTTTGGCTACCTTGAACAACCAATAAAACAAGCCATGAAAGGGTTCTCCCGTTGCATTATTAATATTTCCTCCGAGTCCTTCCGGTTTTAACTTTTCATATTCAGGCAAATATTGATGTTGTTCAATCGCCTTCCAGGTTAAATTCTGTTGTGCTTTGAGTTCACGGATTTTCTTTGCGTTATAAATGTTAAAGAAGGGGTTTATGTTACACCAACTCCAACTACGCCCAGGATGCACACCGCCGTCACGCATGCCACAATATACAATGTCATTGTCCTGCATGTATTTATATAACTTGATCACACCTTCCCAGTCGAAGAGGAAACAATCTATATCAACATTAAATATCCAATCTGTCTCAGCATTATCAATGATGTAATAGATATAACGGCTTGCATCCTGCCATTCCTGGAAGTTAATGCACTTTATTTTTGGGGTCCCGGCTGGGAAAAATTCCGCCATTCTATCATATAGGTGGTCGTTGTTAGATCTTGAGTATATAGTGAAATCCATGAAACATCAATTAGAAATTGTAACTGCTCTCTCAGCAATGATTAGCCAATGTAACTTCTTTTATTTATCTCAACAACCCGTAAAAATACGGTTATTTCTGCCCCAAATAATTTCAATAATACCATGTACCTTGAAATAACATTCAAAAGATAGCTGTTTTGATACAAGACGAGAAATTAACGCTGGAAGGATTAAAAGTAATGGCCGATGATTTTGCGGCTTCGCTTTTATCTAAAAATATGGACTCTAACCAAATCAAACAACTCAGCGACATTTGGTCAAAGATAGTTAAACCTATCCTTGAGTCAGCAAAGAGTTTTACCAATGTTGGTACTGACAAGGAAATCGACGCCTTGGCTAAGGAGGTAGATCTCATATGCGTCAGCTCTAACCCTGATGTATCAAGCTATTGCCAACAATGGAGTTCATATTCTGTTCGAGAGCTGCTAAAAATGATACAAAATTTTTCAATGTCGAACATAAGCCAGGCAATAGATAAATTCATTTCAATATCGGACAATTTTTGCTTTTGAAAATGGTTGATGTGATATTGACATCATATGCCCGTTACGACCTGCTGGAACAGGCCCTGGATAGCTTTTACGAGTATAACGACTATCCAATATCCAATTTTTTCATCCATGAGGATTACGGACTGGAGAATATGAACGAAGACCAAAAAATGGCAATGCAGCAGTTGCAGGAAAAATATCCGGATATACAATGGATGTGCCCGGAGCAGAGGCAAGGTCAGATAAATGCACTGGATGCATTATGGCGCAACGTAAGCACTCCTTATTGCCTGCAAATGGAAGATGATTGGCTGGTGTACCGAAAGGGTTTTATCAGTGACAGTATTGAAGTGCTTGAACAAAAGCCCAAAATAGTAATGTGCTACCTGCGAGAACATAATGATGTGAATGGGCACCCCGTAGAGATAACCGGCAATGGTGTCTATGACCTTATGAGCCGCAATTATAAAGGCATGTGGCATGGGTATTCATTCAACTTCTCTGTAAAGCGCCTCGAGGACTACAAAGTCATTGGGTCATTTGCAAAACATACCCGTTTTATACCGCGACGCCCATGGGAATCGGAGATAGCTATAGGCAGGGTCTATTACAGGATGGGGTACTCTGCAGCAATATTGCGGCAGGGATACGTTAGACATATAGGAGATAACCGAGGGATAAGATCATAAGATGCCTGATTATAGACTTACATTCATAGTACCGTACCGCGACAGGAAGAATCACTTGCAAAGATTCATTCCTCATTACAGGAAATTATTCCCAGATAGTAAGATACTTGTTGTAGAGCAAGACGATACCAAAGCATTCAACAGGGCCAAGCTGCTCAATATAGGTTTCCTGCATTGCTATCGGGAAACTGATGCTGTATGCTTACAGGATGTAGATACACTGGCTATAGCCGGCAAAGTAGACTTAAGCTTCCCGGACAAACCTACTCACCTGGGTACACATATTGAATCGTTTGGGTGGCGACTGCCTTATAATACTTACTGGTCGGGCAGCAACCTGTTATCGGTGGGGCAAATGTGGTCGGTGAACGGGTTTTATAATGACTACTATGGCTGGGGAGGAGAGGACGATTGCTTCAGGCGCTCGTTTGTGGAGCGTAATATACCCATACAAAGCAGGGAAGGCTGGTTTAAATCTTTGCCGCATATGCGGCCACGCCTCGATACCCAACTAAGGGCAAATATGCTGGAAACATTGAAAAAACCGAGGGACTTTTCTAATGGGCTCAGTTCCTGCCAATATACGCTCAATAGCACAGAAGAGCAGGATGGCTATACTTTGCTTAAGGTTGTACTCTAATTAACGAGTGGTCGGAAACAACTCCTGGTATATAACCAGGTCATCTTTCAGTACGTTCTTAATTGTTTCAAAACCACAGATATTCCAATACTCGTTGCTGGTCTGCTTACGGCTGGTGTTGCGGTTGTGAATGATAGAGACAAAACCATCACGGTATGCGTGGGGATATACTTTACCGCCTGAGCGCCAGGCAAATTCATTGTCCTCGCCTATTTGTATCTCTTTGAAGGGCCTCTTTTCCCAAAACTTTTTGCGGTAAGCCATGGTAGCACCTGCCACCCATTCACGTGCCCCGTAATAAGCATAGCGCCAGCACTTACCGGTATCGGGGGCATAAAAGTAAAGTTTGCTCAAGCCCACAATATCGGCTTTGGTTTGCTGCAGCATGTTTACCTGCAGGCTCACCCAGTCTGGTGCATACCAGTCGTCATCATCCCAGTGAACGATGATATCGCCCTTGGCTTCGCCGCAGGCTATATTTCTTTTTCTCCCGGTCACAGACTTTGGTCCATCAAGACGTACATAGCGGATATTTGGTTGTTCAGGCACCAGGTCTGCAATTGAGTGTTCTCCATCATCTATTATCACCAGCTCCCTCTCCGGGTAATCTTGCCGCAGGAACAGATTGATGGCCGTAGGAATGAAACGCTGCCTGTTGGCAGTGGGCATAATGCAGGAAACAAGAGGTTGAAAAGTCGTCATTATGAGATGAGAATACAGGTCATTAGGAGTTTTTCTCCTCGAGAGAATTCATCGGCATCAGGATACAAAGCTATATACATTTTCTACTCCTCAGTTAGATCAACTATAAAATTAAAAATTAATGACCAATAGCTTCCCTTACCTTGACATCAAAGCTATCCATATATCCCTTTGTGTAATAATTATGCAGGCCACTATAACTGGAAACTATAAATTCCTGATATGGAATATTATTACCGTATACACCTGAAATGCCATCCAGGTATATGCCAGTCTCATTTTTTAACGCAGGCGTAGCCTTTTCCATCTCGTCAGCATCGAATTTCTTCAATGGCATCAGCTGCCCATTATCTTCTTTAAGAAAATATTTACGATTGATATACCCATCATTTTTGGTAAACTGGGTTAACAACAGCCCGTTCGATGGGATGTCATACACTCTTGCTTTATTATCATATTTCACAGGACTGCCATCTTTTTGATTGAAAATAATATTTACCCTTCCCGTAAAACCGCGTGCTATCAAATATTTTTCAGGCTCCGCATTACAACTAAAAAGCAAAATGGCGCATGAAATAAAACACAGTTTACGCACACATTTCATGACTTAATTGTTTATTTACAACTTATTAATTTATCTCTTTTCAGACCACAAATCATTCACTATAGAGAACTTAACCGTATCAGGGCATGCTTTGCTGTCTTAATTCCTCTTTCTTCATCAATAGGTGCATATCTCCTCATAAATATCTCCAAACTCCTGCTATTTATTTACAATATTTTTCTAAATACTGTTTTGCTTCCTCATCTCCTAAATTCCCCGCAGTTGTCCAGTCGCGGCAGGCCTCATTCATCTTTTTCAAATAATAGTATGCAATACCCCTATTGAACAATGTCAATTTATCAGCGGGTTGAATACTGTCGGCTTTATTAAAATTTTCCAATGCTTTTAGGTATTCTTTTAAATGGACAAAAACCACTCCTTTTTGAAAATATGCTGATGCTTCTTTGGGGCATAGATGTATTGCAGTGTTACAATCGTTTAAAGCAAGATCAAATCGTTTTAAATCGGCAAAGACCAATGATCTATTTATGTGAGCAATACAAAAATCACTATCAATGGCTAAGGCTTTATTATAATCGCTAAGAGCAATATCCAAGTCACCAATAAATTCATATAGAAGGCCTCTTTGATTATATACTTCTTTATTAGTTGAATCAACCTTGATATATGCAGTTAAACTTGCGATTTGCTCAACAACATCACCAAGCTTTTCGTAAATCTTATACCTGATTATATAATTCTCTTCGTCAGAGCTATTCAATTTTATTGATGTATTAATATCAGTTAATGCTTTGTTGTATTTATTATTATAAAGGTATATAGTTGCCCTATACCGATATGCTAATGCTGAATCAGGGTATTGATGAATCGCATCAGCTAAAATATTAATCACCTCAGCCGTATCTCTGAGTTTCAAAAGCTTTTCAGCTTTTTGAATATAATCCTTATAATTGACACTTGTACTTTTGCAACCCAAGGAAAAGAAGAATAAGATAAGTACTGTTTTGAAATTTTTAATCATCGTTCATATTTATCTAGAATACAGAAAAGTTTTAAGTAATGGGGTAATGTGTTCCCCTAATTGATTGTAGTAATTATTGTCTCTATATTCGATATATGTATCGGGGGTGTTTTCCCAATTACCTATCCATTGCACTTTAGCCTCAATGCCAATATTAAATTTGCTCTTCCCTTTAGTTAACTCCTTCCCGTAATTTGCGATATATATTATTCTATAAGAATCATCTAAAACGTTGCCGCCTATATCAAACACTATTCTTCTTACAGCTTTCTTGCCAAGAAATGTTAGTGATTCTATCAACTCATAAGTATAATATGGGAAATCGCTTTTAATGCTACCATCTGGCATTCGCACATCTGTGAATTCCACTCGTTCATTTATTATTTTTGAACCTCCTAATATTGGTTCAAAAAAATCTGTTCCTGTTTCCGATATCTTTAATGATGACACATAGATACTTGTTGAATTGTCCGGGAATGAATATTCTACACCTATTCCTCTATAAGTCACTTTAACCTCTCTGTCTGAATTAGCACCTATAGCTAACCTTTGCCTACTGACTTGCGCACCCATTGTGACATTAAATCCATTCTCCTCATCAATAGGTGCATATCTACTCTTAAATATATCCAAACTATCACCACTGATCCTACTATTTCTCAATTTATCAATTTTACTAGTACGCCCATGTCCAAAAGTACCGGGTTTGAACGGCTTCAGCGAATTGCCATCCAATACTGTAGCCCGGTCAATTACCGGTGAGGGGATGTAAGGATAATAGGTGCCCACCGCATTCACCTGCTGTTGGTAGGGACTAATACCCCGGTATTGATAGCTACCATCCAGTACGGCATTATTCACCGGCGTTACAGATGTATTGTCGGCAGCAATATCGGGCAGGCTGCTGCTGAGCAAGGGCTGCTGTGGCCCTGCCAGTTCCGTTGAAATGGATACATATGAGGGCCGGGGGGTAGTAGCATTTTGCCTTGCCTGCGGTGCCAGCTTCTCCTTTTTGCTCTTTGGTTTATTCAGTATAAGTTCATCGGTCACGCTATTGCGCCTGCCTTTGTCATCGTAGCTGTCATTCACCACCGGGCTGTTCACCACGCTGCCGGTATTGCCGCCTGCATAGTTGCCCACACCATACACCTGGCCAGAGTTGGCATAAGCCCCTGCACCATATTTCTCGCCAGAACCGGAATAGCCCCAGCTCTGGTCGGGGTTGGTATAGCCGCCCGCATAATCGCGGTTGGGATCGGTGTAGCCACCGCTGTAGTCGTTATTGGGGTTGGCATAGTCGCCTTTGCCATAGTTGGTATTCGCGCCGGGGCTTGCACCCCAGTTATTGCCGCGGGCGCCATAGCCTTTGTAGCCTCCGCCATTGAGCACGCTGTTGTCATTGTTGCTATTACTGTTGCTGCCATCGGTCACATAGTCGCCCAGCACACTTAGCCAGCCGCTCTTATCTCCGCTGTCCCTTACCGAGTTGCTGTCATCGTCTCCCTCATCATTAACGGGCACAAAATATACGTCACCATTAGGGTTGTCATATACGGCAACACCATCTTCGGTAGTGCCATCGTAGCTCAGGTTGTGGCTGGCTATAAAGTCCTGGTCGGGGTTGCCGTCGCGGTCCAGCGGCAGGTATCTTGCCATAGTAGTATTGTTTTAAAGGTTTTTTATTTTCAAATTCTTCTCCTGTAGTTGATGATCAGCTCGCGCGAGGCCTCCCAATAATAAAAGTGCCTAGGGTCGGTCACGTTCATGTTGACGCTGGTGATGAAGCGGTTGATAGCCATCACCTGGTCGGGCAATATCATCTCGGCTGCTGTGTACAGCTCTTCATCATTGCTGTGGGGTATGGCATCATCGTTGTTATTGCCGGCTTCATCCCGCCCGGCTTTCAGCAGGTTGGCATCAGTGTTCACGTGGTTTATGAACCAATCGGGGCCTGCGGTGCTGAGGTTAAAGGGGTTACCGTTATAATCTGCGCCATGCACCCGGGCTGCCGCCTCATAATCGCTGGGCTGCAGTTGGAAGTATTTTTCTATCTCGCAAAGCAGGCTGTGCAGTATCTCGTGGGCTATGGTATAGCCTAGCTGGTAGTCGAGGTCACCACCCTCTTTTTCTTTATTCAGCTCCAGGAAGGGGGCAATATTTACTACGATGCCAAGGTCTTCGTTAAAGATGCCTGCATCGGTATCGCCCGCATCGTTTTTTATCTGCACCAGTTGCTGGTTAAGCGTGAGCTGGCCAGCCTGACGCAGGGCGCTGATCTGCTGCATGCGTGCTGTGGCAATGAAACGGGGCGCAATGGTATTTACACCACTCTGTGCATATATACGTTCTATATGCCTGCTAATGTTCTCTGCATCCATCAGGCGATAGCAGGCGGGAGCAGCATGTAGCCATATGGTATAGGTATGGCTGCCGGGCTGCTGTAGCTGGTCTACATTATAGGGGAATACAGGATGCTGAGGCACTACCTGTATATACTTCGGCTGTTGCTGTGCTGCAGGGCGTTGTTTTTTACGCAGGGGGCGTTGTTGCGGCCTGGCCGGTTCGCTGAAATGGGCCATGCCTAAAACTTCGCTGTCTAATATGGGGTTGCTCATAGCGCTTAATTATCTGTTAGTTGAAACCTAATATCATATCTTCTGCCTTGTGTATGTGTCCATATGCATCAAGCAGCCAGGCGTCGGTGACTTTTAGCATTTTCTCGGATTCTTTATTGGGTTTTCCCTTACTCATAAATGGTACTATACCGGAGTCACTAAGGTGTTCCCTGAAAGATTCCGTAAACTTGTTGCCATGAATTAGCTCTTTGTAGTGAAAATGCTTTTCTTTATTGATTATCTCGGCATTAAATGAAAGGACAGTATACTGAACATCTTTTACATGCAAATTGTAATCAGAGAATTTTTTGTCGATATTGAAAGGAGCTGGATACCTGGTCCATGTAATTTGCACGGAATCAAAAAAATACTTAGGCCCCATATCATTGTCATCAGTTTTTAGGGTCAAAATAAATGGACTAAAGCCATAATCTATATATACACTTAATGAGTCGAAAAGAATCTTATTGTTATATACTAAAATCTTTTTAGCGCTGGTATCTTTTACCTGGAGAACATAACGACAATCTTTTTTTTCTATAAATAATCCGTCACACTCAAGCGAGAGGTTTTTACGAGGAATATTTTCAGCGACTATATCATACACATTGTAGATGAAAGGATATAAAGTAACTCCTTTGAAATCATATAACACTTGTGTGGCAACAATTTTTTGAGCCAAGACATTATCAATGCCGGTGAGTGTCAGCGATGTCATCGATGAAACAAAAAAAATGAATTTATTTATCATCATCATTGTCAAAAGTGTTAATCAAATAATTTCCCCTATCAAAGAAGCTGCCTTCATTCTGCACTGAAAACCTGATGGGTTCATTGTGGTTGAATCAAAATGATAGTTTTTATTTGTTTGTTTGACATAATAATTTGACATATCGTAAAATGAGTAATTATTGGGTATAGAATTGTGTTTATTATCACAGCCCCATAAAACACAAATTATAACGGCAAATATCGAGTAATATTTATTTTTCAAACAAATCATTTGTATAGTTCTTCCATTTATTGAACGTCCACTAGTCTATATATTCGTATTTGCATATTGGTGCCACTGCTAAGAAGCGTATTATAGTAACGAACACTAAATTCATAGTCTTTGAATTCTTCATTTACCGTTATCAGCCAAATTGTATTTTCCCAGTCTCTGTAAAAGAAAAAATTAGGTAACCCAAAACTTTTATCAGTTATTTTTTGAAAATCCTTTAACCGTCTATAGTTTGCAATCATGTCTTTTTTTAGTTTTTGAGGATTTTCAACAGAAGCAAATTGAGTATGCAGCTCTTTATACTCCATACTGTTGATTAGGCTATCTAAAATATCTTTCTCCCGAAGTGCTCGTAATTTTTTCTGTTTGAAAAACAAAACAAAACAGCTATCGAGACTAATTCTATTTAGTCCAGCCTTTATGTGCACTGGAAGACTGTTTAATAGGTCATTCAGTATAGTAGCTGATGGAATTTGTTCAATTTGATATGCATCTACATTTCTCCCAAGAAATTCGCTCTTGATTTGTACATTTTGAATCAAATGTGGTACATAGGGCATGACAATAGCCCCATTTTTTAAGGGATGCCTTGGCAGACGCTCTGAAAAGACAACAAAATTATTATTGTTACTGCTAGTTATCATTACACCTAGCTTCCAATGCTTAGATTCAACTCTACGATCTGAAAAATAATAAAACGATAAATCTAAACTCTTCAATGCAGCGCTATCATAGATCACAAGATTATTCTTTAGTGAATCTATATGGTCATTATAGTACCAGGATAAATATTGATAAATGCGGTGATTGGCTTGCAGCGCAATTTTGCTGTGCTTCTCTTTACATCCAATGCAAACGCATATATGCAATAAAACAAAAAACCTTAGGTGTTTTTGGACTGACATCATATAGCTATTTAAGTCTACGATTGGCTTTTCTTATGTTGAGAATGTTTTTAACAAAATCGCTTTTAATAGTATTATGGTTGAGATTATGTTGCTTTAGATCAGAAGTAAACATGTTTATAACTGCTTTGTCTTCAGGTAATATTTTCTCCCAATCTTTCTCTATTCTATCGCCAGGATGATAAATATAGTAATTTAAGCTCCTTGGAATGTTAATATGCCCTTTGAATGGTTCATCCTTATCTTCACCAAGAATATCAATTTCATCATTTTCTCCATAACCGAAACTGAAAAAAGATGCCATTAATAGATAATGTAAAAGCTCATGAGCAGCTAAGAAGGCTAACTCTTTGTATTTCGTATTCACTTGTTGTTGAGGCAAGTATTGATAGTTCCAATTAACCTCCTTAATATCAACTGAAGAATAGCCTGAACCAGGATGATAAAACCATGCACGTGTTTGACCTAAAGCACCGCTTTGTGCACTACCATAAGATGTAAAATCAATTACTGCCTGATTAAGCGGAAGTTTACCTGTACTCCATAATTGTTTAAGCGCATCACCTTCGTAAACAGTGTTTATCAAAATGACATTTAGAGAAATTCCATTTGAGCTATAAATTTTCATTAGCTCATTCTTTATTTTTTGAAGATCACCTTGAGACAAATTTCCACCTCCGATTGTGGAACTGTCTCTATACAAATAGATTGTCAAGTCTTCAGTATTTAAAATAGATTTTTTTGTACTGTCACTTAGCCTGTTGTAATTAAGTTGATCCGTATCCGGATTAAAAAAATTACTGAGCCTGCTTACAAAATCATTATTACTGACATAAGGTTGGCCGTTAACTACCTGGTCATCCGGGTTCACAAAATACCTGTACTTGCTGCTTGGGTCCAGCACATCGACATTGTTAACTACAATATCGTCGGTCACATTCAATAAGGGTTGTGACCGTTTTGCGGTATAGTTCTCAATATTGATATCACGCTTGCTCTTTTTCTTTGGTAGCGGTTTCCTGTCCAGCAGGCTATTATTATCGGTCACACTATTGCGCCTGCCTTTGGCATCGTAGCTGTCATTTACCACCGGGCTGTTCACCACGCTGCTGCCGGTATTGCTGCCTGCGTAGTTGCCCACGCCATACACCTGGCCCGAGTTGGCATAACTGCCCGCACAGTATTTAGAGCCTGAGTCGGCATAGCCCCAGCTCTGGTCGGGGTTGGTATAGCCACCCGCATAATCGCGGTTGGGATCGGTGTAGCCACCACTGTAGTCGTTATTGGGGTCGGCGTAGTCGCCTTTGCCATAGTTGTTATTGGCGCCGGGGCTCGGGCCCCAATTATTGCCGCGGGCCCCATAGCCTTTGTAGCCACCGCCATTCAGCACACTGTTGCCATTGTTGCTATTGCTGTTGCTGCCATCGGTCACATAGTCGCCCAGCACATCAAGCCAGCTGCTGCCGCTATCTTCGTTATCATCACCACCATTGTCGGGAGGGAAGTAGTACTTATCCCCGTCGGGCGATACATACACATCCTTGCCCCCACTGCTGCCCTTGTAGCTCAAGTGATTGCGGTCTATGAAATCTTGGTCGGCATTGCCCCTGAAGTCGGCAGGGATATAGTTCTTTGCCATGGTGAACTATTTTAATAAAGTTACAGAATATAATTGCAAATAATACAAGCTGTCACGCTTTTTGCGTGACAGCTTGTAAGCATATTAAGCATTAGCATGGCGAATCACCGCAACCACAGTTGGCCGCACTTACAGGCAGTACCTGCGTAACCGGCGGACAGCAAAGGTTGTATATCTTGTTGTACAAACCCGCCTTATCCGTAGGATCAGTGATGGCTTCAAGCGTGGATATCTGTTGCAGTCTGGTAAGGTTCTCCAGATATTTGGCTGTTGCATCGTTCTCTTGGGTCTTCATGTTGTAGCAATCCAATGCTTCACCTTGTCCTAAGAGCGCGTCGACTACGAGAGATGAAGTGAATAGGGTTTGTTTATCAACTTTCAGTATCACGCCGTCAACGGTAAATTCGAGGTCGCCATCTGTATAGGTTTCAGACAGGCCTTTTTTGACGCGCCAGAATTTCTCTTCAGTTTGTGCAAGGCCTGGAGGGCTCGATGGGCTGGTCAAGCCAGAAGATCCGCCGCCACCCAGGAAGGGGTTAGGCAGACAATCACCATAGTCCACCACTACTGGTTCAATGAAATCGATCAGGTTATCTTCGTAGTCAAGTATCTTACAGTAGTGCTTCAGCAATACCCAGCGAACTTCCGCAATATATTCAGGCTTTACCATGTCCTGCAGTAAATTCTCAAGATTGCAAAGATCTACTATCCGCACACTTTCAGGGTAACCATTACAATAAGCTATTTTAATATTCTTGAGATAGGTAATGGTTATATATTCCTGTAGTAATTGACGGAAGACAAAATTTAACACCCTGCTTTTATTATAATTTACGAGTTCGCGCACAGTAGTATCTTCCTCTCCTTCTTCCGCTGTGCTTATCGTTGACGTATTAACATCCACTCGCCTGGCCGAATTGGATTGTTCGACGTGTTTATCAAGAGCGCTGTGTATGCTATTGGCGTTCGAAGATCTGATACCAGTATGTGAATAGTCGGTTGTATCAGAAGTAGTATCAACATTTTCGCCCTCAAGGGAGGTATCAATTTGGAATCCATTGGAGTTCAACAATGAATCGCTTTTGCTCTTTCCTCCGCCGCCACCGATACCTAAACTTAATATACTCATATTCAGATCTAAGTGTCCACCAAGATTCCAGCCACTTGACGAATTTTGGGCATGTTGCTGCTGCATATACATAGAGTCAAAAACAGAGTACTTGTTGTCACTTGCATGTTCTTCAGTGGAAGAACCACCGTAGGTATCTAAGTCTGAATTTGTCTGACCACTTTCTTGCTGAAGCAAATTTTGAAATTCGGTGGCACTGCTTTTTGAAACGCTGTCCAGTATGTTCTGTGAATACGCGTGAGTAGTACTTGAATCACGATAAGTTCTTACGCTGATTGTTGTACGCTCACCAGGCAAAAGTGAAAACGTTTTCGCTGTTTTTCCGGCGCCATAGTTACCCAGGTAATTGCAAGTTTTGTATTCCTCTATAATCGCAAAAAAAGGAACTGGTTTATGTGGCTTCGACACCCACCTGATACCTGTTACTGCCCCACCTACGCCACCTTTAACAGCAACGGGCATCAACTTGGCACCTGAAACATAATCAACCACTTTTTTTGCGTCGAGCGCCTTTACATCAACTATTTTTGGCCCCGCGGTAAGGGGAGGCATATATGTTTGTGTCGGTGCAGCTGTTACAGGCAGCGCTTGTGCCACGGGCACTGCGGTAGCAATACGGGTATTTGTAGCAGCCGCAGCAGCTCTGTTCAAACTAAAAGCCATTTTCGCTACTAATGGAGGCTTCATACTTAAGAAAGCTGTCCGGATCGCCGCATTATTAGCTGTAGCAAAAACAGGGGCTGCAGCATTGGCCACGGGATAAGCATGCAATACAGGAGTAGCTGTAGCAACTCCTGTGGCAGGGCCGTATGCCGGTGCAAAATCTGCCCTTCCTTGTTGTCCATTCAGGTAATCGATACCAAGGAGGTCTTTGATCTGTTGTGGGCTCATTCTGCCTATATAGTCAAAGAAGTTGTTCTTAGGCACCATCTTTGTCCAGTCTTTGAATGCTTCCAGGGGAACGAACTTCCTGATAGCCCCGTAAGTGCTGAAACAAGTACTCTGCGGGATACTGTAATCAAGTGTGGGCGCGTGGCCGGTGCCGAGTTTAATAAATGGGTCTTGTGTGACGCACGAAGCCTGCTCCTGAGCCGCGTCGAGGCTCTCCATTAAGGCAACGAGCGCATCTGTTGGGTCTGCCATAGTTTTTTTGATTTAAATAGTTAGGAATATTTTTTTTCGAAAAGTAGCAGGAATATTAAAGCACATCAACCCGTATTTTTACGGTATTTGTTGCCCTTCAATTTGGTTTAACTAGAAATAGCTGTAAAAATTTATTGAAGAGATAGTGCTAAACGATCTATCCCATAGTGTTCATAGATTCATAGAAAGCCTCTATACCTGATTGCACGGCATAAATTGCTAAACCTACACGCGTCCTTACTTTTAGCTTTTTAAAAAGCTTAATTCGGTAATCATCAACAGTCCTTGGGCTAATATGCATTTTATCCGCAATCTGCTTATAAGAAAGTTCTGTGCAGCAAAAATGGAGAAATAGCACCTCTTTTTTAGTTAGCAGGTAATTCCTGAATTGAATGAGCTTGCTTCTATATGCACTATTAGTAGCAGCAATAACCTCATTGGATAAGTATTGTCCCTCTTCGTATATGGTAAGCATTGCTTCATATAGCTCTTCAGGCTGGCAACATTTTACCAGGTAGCCATTGGCACCCAATTGCATCATCTTCATGATACTGAAATCATCATCATGTGCCGTAAGGACCAAAACTTTTATCAGGGGATATAGTTTTGTCAATTGCTGTATGGTCTGATATCCGTTTACATCCGGCATATTTATTTCCAGCAGACATATATCGGGAAGTTCTTTTGCGCCATCCAATTTATTAAGCAATTCACGACCATTACGGGCGCTAATTATAAAATGAAATTCCGGGTATGTGCTCATTAAGGAAACAATCCCCTCCCTCACTACGTTGTGATCATCAACGATAGCAATTTTAAGAGTCTCAAACAAAGGAGCATCTGACATGGGCTTAAATAGTTTTTAATAGTTAGTATAAAGGTTAAATAGCAAGCTAATAAACTTCGATTATCCAAAAAACAGTGAAAACACGCTTTTTTATGCCAAGTATTTTTTGTAAAAGATGTCTTTCGCGTAACTGTTATGGATTGACCGATATTTAGCTTACATCATGCAGGCTGTTGGCCTGGGTTTTATAAAGCATCCAATATCCGTGGCAAGTGCCATGTAATATTTGGCCTTTGCCTCCAATTGATGTTTGTTAGCCATGTGATCTGTTTTTTAAGGTTATTAAAAGAATTGTTACTCAACTATACGTATGGTCCAGAAATCGTCACAGAGATCTGTGTCCGTTATGTATTCATAGGGCATGGTGAAGTACCCTTTCTGCCCCCAGTCGCTTCCCCAGGAATTGCGTATGATGAAGCGCTTCCTGGATTCGTCATAGCCAACGGCCATCACGGCATGCCCGCCCTGGTTCTTCTCGGTATCCAACTTAGGCATGGGCATATTACCGGTCCTGGCTACTTTACTGCTCTCAAAAGAATCGTATACCGTAAAGCCGAAGACAAAGGGATAGCCTTCTGCCAGGCAGCCTTTCAATTCATCCAGCGTATTGTCCAGCCGCATATAACTGAGCACCTGGCTCTTCAGCGCCGTTCTGAAACAGTTGACCGGGGGCTTTTGTGTGAACCGGGACACTTTATAGGGCCAGAGACTTTCAGGACATATCCCCAGTTTATTGGCTACCTTGATACCATCCCGTATCATCGCACCACTATCGGTATTTACTGTATGTTCCATGACCCTTTCGTTATAATAGATAAAGAGCCTGGACGGCATAAAACTATCTTCTCCCTGTTTCATCCGGCCAAACTGAAAGGCTGCCCCTATCGCATTGGCGGTACAACTACCTAATTGCCCCTGGTCATAGACCGGTGGGCATTGTGGCCGCAGGTCTGTTTTAGCCGGGAGCGCCTTTAGTACATGCCTGGGTGCTTTGTACATGAAGTCGCGCTTATCGGGAATATCGGGTACCCAGCCATATATCCTGTTGCGGGAAACTATCTTTTTTGTTGCCATGATATTTAAGTTTAGCGTGATCGTTTATATCTTAATTGTTATTGCCACTGGTCAATTGCCTGCCATTGCCAAAACCCAGTAAGAGGTTCAGGGCCGCTAACAGGCTACCGTCCTTGTTATAGGTACCATCATAATCCTTCCCTAAAGACAGGCTGAGCAGGGTATTCTTTTTCAGCTTATAATCCAGGTTGACCGTGAACCGCCAGGTCGCAGGAATGTCCTTATAGTTCAGAACGCTCCGGTATATAATTTCTGCGCCCCCCGTAAAAGGGCTTTCTCCTTTGTTGTACAACAGCCGCAGGCCGCCATCGAAACTCTGGAGGTCGCCCTGCTTGAGAACGTGTTGTTCATCAGCATATACCTGGTCGGGATGATAGAGGTATCGTAATATGCCCAAAGCGGACAGTCCTGCCTCCCATTCATAACCAATCGTCAGCCAGGCACCGCCTTTATTTATCCTTGCATCGTTGAATACCTGGTCAGGATATCGTATCGACAGTCCACCGGAAAAGTCCATTTTAAATCCATACCGTTTGAAAACAGTATGCGCTGACAATGCTGCCAGGCTGTCCAGGGCTTCCTTTTTTGCCGATATCAGCTTGTTGGCACTATCGCTTATTTTATCGTTCTGCGCTTTTACTGCCTGGAGGAAGGCTTCCAGGCTGATCTCCTTGTTCTTCTTTTTCTCTAGCAAAACTTTGTATTCGTCGCTTGCCAACCAGGCCTGTCTTGCTTCGGTCTCATCAATTAGCAATGTCTTCAGTATCTCATTGGCTGCAGTTATAGCTTTGTCTAATTGTTTGTCGAGGTATCCCCTGAACAGGGACACTTTAAAGCCTAAGCCAATGTCCGTATACTTAAGACTGTCCCCATGTACATTTTTTATGGCGGCTGATAAAACAAAGTTTTGCCAAAGGTTATCGGTCAATTTATTGGAGCTATATGAGGAATAGTCTATACTCCTCGCAGTGAACAGCCAGGCCGGGGCTATATCTACAGCGTAGTTGGAAGGAAGTGCGGAGAGGTTATCCGTAGCGTCCAGGACGGAGACCATAAAGGCCGAAGGGTCGGTGGGCCTTTGGATGTCCGCAGGAGCAGTGCCTACAAGATCTGCTCCCGGTGAAAGGGGAGATCGTAGCAGGTCCAGGACATAGGTACTGTCCTGTGCCTGCAATGCAAGGGGAACAGAGATAAAAGCAAGTAACAATGATCGTTTCAGCATGATCAGGGGTTATCTGTAGTGAAAAATATATTGGCACTGAAGCGGTAAAGCCCGGCTGCTACCTGCTCTGCCTGGAGCTGGTAGGTAGCCTTTTGCATACCGCCATCGATGATGATCGTGACGGCCTGCCCGGCAACGGTATTCATATGCTCGATCAGTGTACTCACCACGAGCATTTTGTTGTCCAGTTCTTCATTACCGCCCAGGCGTTGCAGTGAAAAACTGCCTGCGTAATTGCCTTTCCCGTCACTGTTCTTGAGCACTTTATCTGCATCGAGCAGTAAAGTAGTGATCGCGGCGGGCTGGGCATTGCCGATGATTATGGATAAGCTTATGGGGTCTTTCGACCCTGCTTTTAAAAGATAGGCGGCTGTAAGCGCTCCCTGTGACATAGTGTGGTTTGTTTTTTTGTTCGTTAATCATGTACCCAGAAACCGTACTGCCTGAAATTTGCGGACAGGTACCATTGGCTGGAGAATACTTTTTTGTTCTTGACACCCGCCTGGCTCATCAGGGGCATGCTCACCCTGCCATTGGCCCTCACGGCCTGGTGTGCACCGGTTTCCGGGATGACGCCTACGATATGACCGGAACGGGAGAGTATCGTACGCTGGCCTACGATGATGCCGGTACGCCCTTCGTTCACCTTTTGCTGTAACTCGTCGGTATCAAATATCCTTTCCCAGCCGAAGTCCGGGCCGAAGTCGCGGAACCAGTCAAACAGGCTGTTGGCATTCAGTTCATTGACCGTATCTCCATATTTAACAGGCTGAGGAATACCTTGTGCCAACTGTGCCAGTGCTTTACCGCTCCACCATACCCTGGGCATATACACCCCGGACAGGCAACAGAAGTCATAAGCATAGATATTACAGTAGGTAACTCCTTTGCCGGGCTGGTACCGAAGGCTATGTTCCACGTCGAGGAAATCCAGTATCCGGTATACCTGGTCTATTTTTGTACGGGCGTCCGCTGTTGCTTCCCGGTGTGGCATATCGGGCTCGCTGAGCGCATAGGCACGGCCATTCACCGATGCCCTGACGGTACCCTTCCGCTCCGGCATGTGTACCGCCGCTATCTTTTCGATGTGTACGGGGGCCGGCTCGTCGAAGGGCAGCAGTTCGATATAAGAACCGCTTATAAAGCCTTTGAGCTCTTTACCGCTTAGCGTTACGCTCACGCCCACCCAACCGGGTGCTGAAGGGCTGTCCGTGGCGGTAGCGATCGTATCGGGCGGTAATACGGTAATGATATTGCCGTTCATGATCTGCGGGCTGCTCCGCAGTCTTAATGCGGTCTTCACCCGGTATCTTTTGTTGGTCTGTGCTTGCATATAATAGTGTTTTTAGCCTTGTGGTTGTGATTCATCGGTATTATTGGTGTCTGCATCAGGAAGTATGTCATGGATATCGGCATCGGGATGCGTGGCATCGTTATTGTTTACGGGTGCCGCACTTGTAGCCGGCTGTTCCTGCTGCGGATCGGTCGGTAGCTTGTCCTTATAAGGTACTTTGTTCTCCGCTTTGACGTTGAACAGGGTCTCGAATACTTCTTCCAGCTTTTTGGAGGCCACCTTGGAGAACAGTCCCGCCAGGCAGGCAATGGACATGAGGCCAAAGGGGTTCAGGGGTATGGGGGTAGCCGGAACGGGAGTATTCGTTTGTTGCCCGGCATTCATCGCCTGTTTATTGGAAGTACTGATGTTCCTGCTTCCTGTTGTATCACCGAGGCTATCCGCGGTGGTCGCTTTTGAGCTATCTGTTGTTATGACCCGGGATACAGCCGGCTGGCTTTGCGGGGGAGCATAGCTCATGAGCCCGCCACGAATCAGCAGGTAGAAGATAACGGCCAGCCCACCACCGACCAGTGGACGCAGGCAATACCAGGGGATCCAGGAGGGTACGAATGCCTTATTGCCGATGAAGGCAGTGAAGGAAATAATGACCTGCAGGGTCGCACCCAGTGCCCCGCCGAATAGCATCAGCAGGAAATACTGCTGTTCCTGGCTTATGCCATATTGATGGCCGAAAAATTGCAGTTGAACGGTTGTCTGCCCGTCGGCCCGGGGCCAGATGGCGTACAATACGCAGAACAGCATTATTGCAAATAGGGAGAACAAAAGGGTAAGGAGTACCCTGGTCAATTTAGCCCAGGCATTGTCGGGCGCATTTGCTTCGTTTGTGTTGGACATACATGATATGTTTTAGGCGTTTTACAATATTTATTTTTGATCGGTTGTTTTATCGGTCTGGCTAAGTGATGTTTTCGGGTACTGGTCTTTCAGCAGTAATTTTTTGGCCCAGTCCCATATCTCTTCGCTGAACACCGCACCTACAAGGCAGGAGAAGAAAAGGATATAGGCGTTAGGGTCATTGCTGCCGTTGTTCACCAGGGCGATGCCTCCTTTCGTGGTCAGGAATACGATGATGGCAGCAGACAGGCCCCTGATGAGGATCAGGATCACGTTCTCGCGGACGGAGATAGTTACATCAGAACCTGCTATGAATAGTTTATTACGGATAAAGCTGGAGATGGCTGCGCCGAATATCCCGAAGCCGAACATGCCAATGATCAGTACCACATCCACAGAATTGGGTTTCAGCAACCATGCGGAGGCATCGCCGATGATACCCCAGTCTTTACCGGGGCTGGGTGGTAACGGCCGGCTGTAAAATCCATAGTTCTGCATCTGTAACTGGCTTACCAGGTCGTTGTACATCGATATAAGCTCGTTATCCCCATAGTTGGGTGTATAACTGCCCCCGCTTTTAAGAAAGAAGGTGTCCCTTGACTTGGTCCTGATATCGGACAGGGCGGTCCTGCCATAGGTCTCTACGGCCTGTTCATAGTCTTTGTACCTGCCGCTTATATATTTACGGAAGTCGGCGTTCCGGTTGATGGTCGCGGAGTACCAGGACTGGAGACTGTTGAAATAGCTTTCGAGTAGATAGCCGTTGATAGACGCTTTCGCTGTCGCAAGGTCTGCCTTGATGTTGTTCAGGGCTTCCTGTTTCTTCTCGCTGTAGGCCTTTATATAGTCAGCATACATCCTGATGAAATCATTGCGTGTCTTGTCGAGGTAGTCCATGAAGGAAAGGCTGTGTGTAATGGCATCGCTGAGCGAGGGGTTGCCTTGCACCACGTCCTGCCCGGAAAGGTCCTTGAGATCTCTTTTGTAAGGGGCAAGCAGGCTGTCGCCGGAAAGGCTTTTGATCTCCGTTATGTTATCCGGCAAAGCGGTGTTCTGGTATAGTGAATCGAATGTGTTCGGGGATATGTCGGAGACATACTTGTTCTTGTCCAGGTAAGGAAGGGCCACAAGGGCCGTGAAGATGATGTATAGGCTGCTGCCGATGAAGAACAGGAGGACGACAAGGTGCTTATAGTACTCCGGCATGTTCGACGCATCATATTTACCGGAACGCTCATCATGGAAGCTCTTTTTGGCTGCCAGATTCAGTAAGGCTACAATGGCAACCGCCAGGATCATCTTGAAAATATCCAGGGAACTAAAGAAATCGTTGAGCTGGCTGAGCAGTTCGTTAACATGGTCCTGCCCCGGGGATATGGTGATCCCTGACAGGTATTCCCGAAGGACGCCTGCCAGGTAAGCGCCGAGCTTTATCGCAAACAGCAGGGGGGCCAGCACGAACTGGAACAGTACGGACTTGAACACCGGCGCGACAATGGCGAGGGAGGTGATCCTTATGTAAAATGGATTGCCGTACCAGTTATCCTTTGCAAAGAACGTACGGAACAATTGCCGGTAATAGGCAATGATAACTATGATCGCCAGCAGGGATATAGCTGAGGACAGGATCATATCGGTCAGAAGTGCATGGCCTTCTTTCATAATAAGGTAGGTTATTAGTTAATGATAGTTATAGATATAACTCTAAATTAAACGTATTATTGTTAATTTCAAAATAAATTAAATGTTACCAAAACACTAATCCCGTATGTTCTCGATACGCTCACTGAGGTTATTGATCGCTTCCGTAAGGCGGAGATTGGTGTCTGATTGGCGGGAGATCGCTTCGATGTTCTGCCGCTCTATCTCGTATTGCCTGTTAAATATCTGCTCGAACTTCTTATCGCTTTCTTTCTTGTCTTGCTCCCGTAAGGACTGCAGTGATTTTAGTTCTTTCATGAAGTAATTGAGGAATATGCCCAATACGGTTATTGTGGTTACTTTCTCGGCTATGCCGCCGATAATACTTCCGCTCGTTTCCATGAATATCATAATGACAGGTTTTTTAGAAAATTCTTATTTGCTCACAAAGGTATCATTAGGTATTGTCAGCCGATCATTTTTGTGGATATCTTCAGGTTGATCGGGTAGATGCGTTTGTCGGGCCTTGCTGTAATTGATATATGGGCCAAAATTATTTTTTTTTATTATCCACAATGGATTCGAACGATGAACTTCGTCTACCCTCCTCGTCAAAAGAGCTTACACAATGGTGAAACAATAGCGAAACATTTTTGCAATGCGCAATGTCAATGTTGCTGTATCTTGCCATCAGGCCCAAGGCAGTTCGCAAATAAACCAGCGCTTATCTTTGAACAGATTTCAGTCCGGCAACGAACATATGAGCAATAATTTTATGATAAAACTTAAGCGAATAGCAAAGCTTTAGAAGACAGCGAAGGATGAAATCAAGATGTTATTGACAGTTTTTGTTCAGGTATAAACGTTGGTTTGTGTATAAACAAAAAAATGATTATTTTTTTCAGACCTTTCATTCGTCTGACGCTATATGAAGCCATTAGTAAGAAAGGACTATTTATTATTATAGACATGTGCTATATTTATACAGCGTATCAATACATTAAATCGAAATCACTATATGAATATTGATGAACCTGAAGAAATTGATTTATTGGCAATAGCGGAACGTCATCGCTCAAATTTTGTCCGTGATTTGGTTCAACATCATACTGCTCCAAATAAAACACGTGCAGAATATTTAGTAGAAATACCAAAACGGATAATGCAATTTTGGGACGACCTCGACCAATTACCTCATGACGTTAAAGCGTGTATGGATTCATGGAGGAAACTTGAACAATCAGGGTATGAAATTCAGGTTTTCGACGAAAAATCTGCAAGAGAATTTATCAAGACCCGCCTAGGTTCCAGATTTGAGAAAGCATTTGATAAGTGTTACCACCCCTCAATGAAATCGGACTACTTCCGATATAGCTATATCTTCGTAGAAGGCGGCTTTTATATTGATGCTGACGACATTTATCACGGAGGTTCTATTGATCATCTTTTTACAGATGGGAGATTGAAGCTTCAACCATTCTGCTATGATATTACAACTGCTCAGATGGTTTCACCCCCAGTTTTCACAAAACATGGAGCAAATAAATTGAGTTGGATATTTTACTTCAACACGACCCCTTTAATCGCTGCGAGCAAACATCCTATTGTAGAGCGCATGCTGCTTAATGCAACGATATCTCTAGAGGAAGATTTAAATGGAGAGCTACCTGAAGTTCAAGCTAGTACTGGACCGGGTAATCTAACCAGATCTATATTTGAATTGCTAGCGAATGAAAAGTGTCCTGAGGAAGAACTGCTTGTTATGCCTAATTGGGAGGACATCTCCACTAGCAAATGGCCACTTAGCTACCGGAATGATAAGAGAAATTGGAGGCTATCGAATCAGCAAGCTTATTTGGCATCAAAGCAAACGCAGCAATGAATTTATTACGGCCACAACGAGCAATTGTTCGCAACATTTTCCGATTGCGACTCAAGTTGCGCAGATTATTGCCTAGGCGGCAATGTCAAACATTTGGTACCCGTAGTCCAGGAAAATGTCCTCGAATTCAGAAAATCTATGTTATAAATCTGAATCGTGAACCTGGACGTTGGTCTATGATGCAACAAGAGCTCAGGCAAATTTTGGACCATACGGGTACCGAATTACTAAGTCTTGCTGAACGGCACGTTGCTGTTGATGGTCGGGAATTGTCACAAGACCCTCTACAGGATGCCGAGATATATCCGTTTTACACTCTTCAAGACCAGTTATTTGTCGAGCCGCAACCGCTCGCACTTCCCACACGCGTCGAACTAAATATCCCTATTCGGATGAGTCGAGCTGAATATGCAGTTGCTAGATCACATATCAATATTTGGAAAAAAGTTGTAACCGGCAATGAGGAATACGTCCTTATCCTCGAAGATGATGTATGGTTTCATTCAGGTTTTGCTAGGTATCTAGACAAGGTATGGAACCAAGTTTTTTCAGAAAGTAACATAAATAGCAAATTTGATATTCTTTATTTGTCCTACCTTGAAGTGAAGCATGGTGCACCAAAGACTATCCTGTCAAGTAATGTATTTATGCCAGTACGAGGACTTTGGCACCTTTCTGGATATGTTCTGTCAAAAAAGGGGGCTGAGAAACTTCTTCACCTACTACCATGTTACGGCCCGATTGACCTTTGGATAAATCACCAGTTTAAAGCACTAAACGTTCTCGCCTCTAAGGAATCTATTATTAATCAACGTCGAGACACTAAGTCTACAAATTCCTATTCAATACTTCCTAGCCTTACTAAAATTGGCGCGATCAATAGTGAAAGGTCATCGTTATTTAATATCCGTCCAATGGAACAGCCAGTATTTGCTTTTGGTTCTGAAGGAACCGGATGCACATCGCTTGCCATGGCTTTGTCTATGCTCGGGTACACATGCTGTAGTGATTTGAATGATCTGCCGATTACTGAAATGAACAATCTTCTTAACGGAAAGGAAGACAGAATATTTAACGCTTATGTGAACATAGGTGCCTTAGACTCAAAAATTAAAGAGCTTCTTATTCAATATCCGAAAGCAAAGTTTATCCTTATGAAAGGTAAGGACTCGCTTTCCGATAAGAATTTTGCGAGTATTACAGACAAGCTAAGAAATGTTGATTTGACTGTGCTTCACTCAGAGGAATTAAATAAGTGGAGAGTAATTTGTGAACACTTGAGGTGTGCGCCACCTGCGTGTGCTTACCCTTTATTGAAAGACCTTGGTCAAAGGCTAATAATCAACGATGTCGGTAATAGTGAGCAGAATATAACTGTTAGTAAGTCCAAACGTGACAATTCACCTTGGGTTATTGAGCATAGTACAGGGTGGCAGGGTATTAGACCTACGACTGAGGAAGGATATATAAATATTGAAACCTTTGTTGAAATTACCGATCGCTTGCAATTTCATGATCCAGAACTCTGGCATTTAAGACAAGATACATTCACAGATAATTTAGCATTATTTCGTCCTTCAAATATCAATTTTAGTCCAGGGATTGGAGCTGTACTTACTGTAAAAAGGGAGTTCGTCGGCGTCCGTGATTATACTGCTGCTTCTTTGTGCAGCAAGGAAAATTATTTGTTCGGCAGATTTGAAGCAACAATCAAGGCATCTAATGTTCCTGGAGTGGTTACAGGATTATTTTTGCATCGCAACTCACCGAGGCAGGAAATAGATATTGAAATCGCAGGAAATAGACCAAGCCGTCTCTTGGTAAACGTATTCTATAATCCAGGTGATGAGGGAGCAAGCTTTGACTACGGCTATAGAGGGACTCCGACCTATATTGATCTAGGATTTGATGCATCGAAAGAAAGTCACAGTTTTGCAATAGAATGGACTCCAAATGAAATTAGATGGTTGGTTGACGACAACCTAGTTCATAAACGTGCGATCTGGGAGCCGACCCCTATTCCACATCTTCCTATGACGTTCCATATTAATAGTTGGGTCTCTCGTTCTACACAACTGGCGGGACGAATTAGAAATCGCGGCCTTCCAACTGCAACTGTAATCAGTAAAATTACCGTTTCAGCAAATAAAGTCGCTTCTATTTCTCAAGAAAATGTTGTGCAGTCACAACTTTCCCTCAACAATTTTAGTCCAAGTCAATTTATCCTATGAAGATTTTATCCTTCAACCCAGGCCATGATGGCGCTTTCGCTTATCTTGAAGACGGTCATTTGATTGCCTCAATTGAGGCTGAGAAGGACTCTCGTTATCGTCACTCGTCCCTATCTACACCGGATACGTTCGGCATTTTCAATCGCCTTATAGAAACACCGGATGTCCTTTGTAGAGGTGGGTGGTGGCCCGACGATACACTTTTGTCTGAACGTCGCCTTCTTGCAGGTTATCATGGCTTAAATAATAGCGACATTATAGTTAGTCAGAAACGCTTTTTAGGTAGGACTATTGATTACTTCTCGTCTTCACACGAACGTTCTCATCTTCTTTGTGCCGTCGGCATGTCAAATCTTCCCAAGGGAACGTCTTGCTATGCTCTACTTTGGGAAGGGGTGATTGGTTCTTTCTACGAAATAGATGCTCAATTAAATATAACAAAGCTAGCTGATGTTATGCCTGAACCCGGACATAGATATGCTTTGCTCTATGGTTTAGCCGACCCTACTTTTGATAAAAAAGCAGCAGAGTTCTCAAGATTTTCTGACGCTGGTAAACTCATGGCATTAGCTTCATTTTCTAAGAGAAGTAAACCTACGGATGAAGAGGAAAAAATAATTGCATTTCTTATGCAAGATTGTATTCACCTTAAACCTCAAAAGTGTGAAGATTTAAGGCATTATCGCCACTATAATATTGGCTTAGATGATACAGAGTTTAGGAATTTTGCGGGAATAGTTAGCGATAGAATATTCGACCGGTTTTATCAGTATGCTAAACTAAATTTGAAAAGAGACATGCCATTGCTTATTACCGGGGGGTGTGGCTTAAATTGCGACTGGAATACGAAATGGAGAGAAGCAGATCTTTTTTCTGAAATATTTGTTCCACCAGTCGCTAATGACTCAGGATCTGCAATCGGAACTGCGATTGATGCACAGTTTCATTTTACTGGTAATCCAAAGATAAATTGGAGTGTTTACTCGGGTTTAGAATTTAATGTCGAAGCTCCATTCGATGTATCTTCGTTCGATGAGTGTGAAACAAACTATACGATGATTTCTGAAATGCTTGCAAGTGACCTTATTATTGGATGGGTAAACGGGAAATATGAAATCGGTCCCCGTGCCTTGGGAAATAGGTCAATTCTTGCTTCTCCCTTCAAAGAAAAAACTAGAGATCGGTTAAATGATATCAAGCAGCGAGAACAATTTCGCCCAATCGCACCTATTTGTTTAGATGAAGATGCTATGGAATTGTTTAATTGCAGCCACCCTAGCCCATTTATGCTTTACACAAACATTGTTTCTACCAATGCCCTACCAGCTGTCACTCACGTCAATGGAACAGCCCGCATACAAACAGTCTCTTATGAAAGCAATACTCATTTGTATGAATTACTTCTCGCCTTTAAGACGCTCACAGGTTATGGTGTTTTGTGCAATACCTCTTTGAATTTCAAAGGACGGGGATTTATAAATAATATCGCTGACCTAGCAGACTATACATTAAAGCATGAATTGGATGGGTTTGTTGTTGGAGGGAAGTGCTATATGCTGAAGTCTTCGACGCAATATCAGACTTATCTTAGCCAAAGAAATTCTTAAGTGAATAGCCATAAATGATAAATATTATAAGTCAATGTAACTATCCTTGTAAACCCACTCTTTTTAATAATCCAAAATATTAGTCGGTAGAATTTTGAGGTGTATCTCAGCCTTTCAGACTTAAATGGCAATGCATTGACTAATCACAATGGTAAAATCTAGTTCTAAACTCTCAAATAGTGGGTATCATTCTATACAAGCTATTAATTCATAGAGGGAAAGATGGCCCTGATCAACAAGATCCGGCATATCCTTTTACTCAAACACATAGAGACCTGCCAGTACTTGCGAAGCAGAAACTGAAATAACGGGGGTTAAATGAACAAGGTGTATTTGTCAGCTTTAAATAGACAATATTAGTAAGACGAGCAGAACATCCATAAATGATGGGATAGTAGCTTTATTTGATTAGGTTTTACATGTATTTTCTTGCCAAGACCCGTTTTGCCTAATGTGTCTTACGCAAAATAGAAAAGCGGCTAACAAATAATAGTAAGACAAGTCGCATAATTTATGTCAGCCATCAACAATTAATCTAACAGACACTTCCTGCTCGAAAAGGTTTATTCCCTCTGCCGAACTGTCTTCTATAAAAATTAGTGTGCACAATAGATACCATCAGGAAATATATTGTTGTTCCATGTATTGCTGCAAAACTATAGCATGATTATGTTCTACGTCTTTTGCACCATAAACTAGGGTTATTGTCTTTTTATCCTTATGATTTTCTACAAAATTATCAACAGCCCTATTATGCTGAAGCTCTTTTCTATATTGCTTCTGAAATTCAACCCACATAGCAGGATCATGTCCCCACCATTTCCGAAGATGAACAGATGGTGCCAGATCTTTTGCCCATTCGCTGAGTTCAAGCTCTTCTTTTTCTACTCCTCTTGGCCATAATCTATCAACGAGAACCCTGTATCCATCTTTTTTAAGTGGTTTTTCATAAGCTCTTTTGATCCTGATAACTGGTATCATAAAATATCATCTTTTTAAAAGTGAAATTGTAGCTCTCTTTAGTTTGTTTTTTTGAATGGTATTAAACAATACACGCCTGCAAACTTTTTTTGTCCTTTATCTGAATACGTTTGCCATCCGTTTTGATCCATCCCGATGCAATCCAATCTGTAAATATCTTAAATACTGTTTCATAAGTAGTACCGGCATATGCTGCAATGTCCTGCCTTGAGAGGGTCAAATACAAAAAATGATCTTTGTTCTCACCAAATACACTTTGAAGCATGATGAGCGTTTCAGCAATACGACCTTTGACATCTCTATGGGCTAAATCACTCATGCGTTGTTCCGCATTATTGAGTTCGGTTGCATATAATTGCATTAGTTTATACGATAAAATGGGATTGGTAAGCAGACTTGCCCGTATATGATCTTCGGGAATGAAACATGCCATTGTTTCTGTAATGGCCGTAGCTGAAATGTGATAGACGGTATCGCCAAACCCCCTTATCCCCAAAATATCCCCTTGTTTGGCAAAACGAATGATCAGTTCCTTTTCTCCCCATCGTTTATGCACTTTTACGGCCCCTGACAGCATGAAATATATACCGGTTACACCAGAACCTTCAGAAAGCAACTGTTCATTCTTTTTGAATAGAAACGTTTGTTTTTTAATATGTGTAAGTTCCAGCCATTCTTTTGAACATGCCTGGCAGAAAAAGCAGCTCTTTAAATTGCAGTCTGTTTTTTTCATAAATATTGCTTTGGCATTATAAATTTACTCATTAAATAATATTTTCTGGAAAAAATATTGCTTTTGCAATACTTTTGTATAGAAATCGACAAAATGAAACGAAAAGACGAAAGTATTCCATTAGCGCCATCTATGAACCCGATTTACAGAAAAAATGAGATATCTCGCACTCCGGGAGTTGACAGACGCATTGTGTTCCTCACATTTCAAGCAATACTAAACGCTTCTGTAATAGGGTTTATAGCCAAGGGGTTAGTGTATCTCATAGAGTTGATCACGAATCTTTCGTTTTACGGGAAATTTTCGATCAAATCAGCAAGTCCTGCTGGTAACCATCTTGGGATAATAGTGATCGCAATCCCTGTTATTGGCAGTTTGATTGTAGGGCTCATGGCAAGATTTGGTTCAAAAGCTATTCGAGGGCACGGAATTCCTGAGGCAATGGAAAAGATCATTCTAGATGAAAGTAAGATACCTCCACTGATTACCTTGCTAAAACCACTGTCTGCGGCAATATCAATTGGTACAGGAGGCCCATTTGGTGCTGAAGGCCCTATTATTGCGACTGGGGGAGCCTTTGGTTCGTTTACAGGGCAAGTCATGCATATTTCTGCTGCAGAAAGGAAAATTATGCTGAGTGCGGGTGCCTGCGCGGGTATGGCAGCAATATTTGGCAGCCCGTTAGCAGCAGTATTATTAGCTATTGAATTACTACTATTTGAGTTTTCCGCCCGTTCTATAATACCTGTCGCATCAGCCTGTGTTACAGGGGCTGCTATGCATATTTGGCTATTTGGCAGCGCACCTGTCTTTGCTATGGGTGATATTCCCGTGCCTTCCGGTACCGACCTTGCCATTTATACAGGAATAGGTTTATTTATTGGCATTGTCGCTTCACTGGTCTCGAAATCTGTATATGCTGTGGAAGATTTATTCGAAAAACTGCCGGTACACTGGATGTGGTGGCCAGCAATTGGAGCCGTGGCAGTAGGCGTTGTGGGATATTTTGCCCCCTATACGATGGGGGTTGGATATGACAATATTCAGCATCTGCTCACTGGCAAGTTACCACTGACTGTTTTGTTGTCCCTGTGCCTGCTTAAATACATTTCATGGGTCATTTCCTTAGGGAGTGGTACATCAGGTGGTACCTTAGCCCCTTTATTTACAATAGGCGGCGCATTGGGTGCATTAACAGGAAATGCACTTATTTTTTTCTTTCCATCTTTAGGGATAAACATTGCCACAACAGCATTAATAGGCATGGCAGCTATGTTTGCAGGTGCATCGAGAGCTTTGCTCACTTCAATAATATTCGCGTTTGAAACAACAGGGCAGCCAAATGGACTATTACCACTTGTTGCTGCTTGTGTGGCTGCCTATTTCGTGTCATTCTTCTTAATGGAAGGTAGTATCATGACTGAAAAGATCCGTAGAAGAGGTATAATTACTCCAGACTCCTATCATCCAGATTTGCTGATGCATGCACATATAAGGGATTTGCTGCAACCGGTCATAGGTAATGAGCAATACCCGTTGATTGATGAAAATGAAGCGTTGGATGTCTGTGTACAACTGATGGGTAAATTAGGGGTTGATGCATTACTTGTTACCGATACCAATGACGATACAATGATAAAAGGAAAAATCACCGCAATGGATATTGTAAAATACTACAGTACTACTAAAGAAAGAGAGCAGAAATTTAGTGGATCTGTTCGCACAAAAAGATGGATGGTGTACACAAGACAAGTTATTAAATCCCGCAAATAAGAGATCAATTATTATCAAGAATAGTGATCGTGCGGTTATGTAATAAAACATCGATTAGAATTTGACAGCTTAGGCGTATGGATGGGTCTGTAATACCCCGTTTGTATAAGGTGGAAGTTTCGTTTCTCTCCATACCCGGAATTTCCTTTGCAGAACCCAAATGTATCAAACAGGTAGCACATCTTCCCATCCCGCCACATTCACCGAAAGCATCAGGATAGAGTCTGTCATTTACGAGCTCCATCAGGGAGCGGTATTCGTTTCTATAGGTACTGATAACGTACTCTTCTTCCCCCCAGAATATCTTTATGCGAATAGTGTCGTAAGCATTTATCATAACTAATCAAATCCAAAATTCGTCCGGGTATTCATCTTTTTCACGAGTTTGGTGCAAAATGTGTAATTGGTTCCCTATGAAATTGAGTTTATCAGCAGGCAAGTTTTGTTCCAGATGAGGAAATAATGTCCGTTCTTCAAAGCGGATATGAGCATCCACTGCATCTGCCAGCACGGTAAACATTTCGGCCCGCAATGAACCTTTCAGGGTTGTGTCTTCCACAAGTTGCCGGATATGTTGATGTTCTGATTGGGCTTGGTTGATCAGGCTACCCTGCCATACTGCAAACAACAAGGTTTCCTCCTCTTTAAAATGTTGCTGCAAGTGATTTTCCCAGAAGTATTTTATATAAGGTTGTATTCGTTCTGTTGGAATGTGCATTTTTACACCTTGCCTTATCTTCCAGCAAAAGAGCAATCCAAAATGGTGCTCCCTGGAAAATGCCACAAAGCTATCATGTCTTTTCATACCAATGTTTATTTAACATACTTATTCAAATGTTCTACGAGTTTGGAAGCGCGGTAACCAAAATCTGCTCCAAAACTGTTAATGACCACCCCTTTTACATTGTAGTTAGGTGAAGAAATAGCAAATACAATACTTCGTCTGCTGGATCACTTATGCCTTCGAAACGATATACTTCATCAATAGTAAAATCTTCTGGCGACAGTTCCAGAGAATTATCTTTACATAACAGGCACTCCTTTTCTTTCTGCAATAAAAAATCTGTCGTATAGCCTCTTTTAATAAGGTCATCCACTGCTTCGCTGAGCGTATCGTAATTGCGCTGAGATGGCTGCTTGTTCATAATTGGTATTTTAGGAACTAAATTTATGCTTATTCATTAAGCAAAAGACTGTTCCAGCTCGATGGATTTTGGGAACAGGATGTTATTCTCCAGATGGATATGTAGGTGCAAGTCATCCTCGAATGCCTGTAAAGTAGCATAGGCTGCCCGGTAGGTATTGCAGCTATCTACAGGGGCTGCATATCGGTTGCTTAATTCTTTTATTTTCCGGAAACGTTCACCTTCCTGGTCATGCTCATGCATCATCATCCTTATAGGATTCTGGACTGTGCCAAAAGGCGCAGACAGCGTCTTATGCCCTTCGGATATAGCCTGCACCATTTTACGAATAAATGGGAACAACATTAATTCTTCCTTTTTCATGTGGGCAGTTAATTCACCAGCACATGCATCGAAATGCGTTTTGATCTCTGCCAATTCAGGGTGCCTGCCACCGTGAACCTTTACAATTTTTTCAAGGAAGGACTGAATGACAGGTATTTGCTGGCTTACATAGCGGTGATGCTTTTTCTCTATAAAATCAGCGAGCAGGTCTATTGGCCAGGACTTATAATCACTGACTGCATCTTCTTTACGTGGAAGGGCATCTACCGTTTGTTGTAAACGGCTGAGCAGCTCTTTTGTTTCTATCTTACCCTCTTGACAAGCGGCTTCTATACTACGGTTTCCATTACAGCAGAAATCAATACCGCTTTGTTCAAATATGCTGGCTGTGCGATAGTCTTCTGCTACCACAGCACCGATAATGTTGTCTTTTGAAATGTTCATATTAATAGTTTTAGTAAATTAGATGTGATTATTTTTTAGTTCCCCACTTTTGTTGTTCTTCAGCAGACCATAGCGAAGGAAAAAATTTACGTTGCTGAAACTGCGGATGGAGGTATTTTTTCCACTCAGACCCACCTGTGGCATCTTTGTTCTCATCCTTGCTGTCTAAATAGTGCTTTGCTGTGTTAAGATGCACCAATGGCCACTCTATGTTATATAGACGATCAAATTCCCGCAGTATATCGCGTAGTGCTTCTGATATACCGGACATATTCTTAACTATATCCTCAATCGTTTTGCCCCTGACCTCCTTCGCCAGCGTTATAAATCCCTTCAGGTACCTATCTTCAAACTGGCGAAGGGTCAGGGTCTTTTTCCCAGTAACACGATCCAGACCTGCATCTTTCCAATAGATATGTTCAAAATATTCTTCCATGTCCGGTTCAGCAGACAAACGTCTTTTCCCTTCTTCATTAATAAGGTTTTCAATAGGGGTGCAATAGATCTCTACCAGCCTGAACTGTGCAGATTGAAACCCGCTGGCAGGTACCAATGCTGAACGGAAAATGTTGTAATCATCATAATCCATGCCCTCTCTCATGACCTCAAAGGATGTAATGAGTATTCTTGTATAACGGTTTATGCGGCTGATTTTCCCGATCAGGTAAACTTCAGTTATCTTATCAGCATTTACGATCTGCCTTATCTCGTGGAGCATCAGTTTCAACAGCAGTTCTGTTACCTGATGGTACATGATAAATATCTCTTCATCAGCAAAATCAGTATGGGGTTTCTGTAATGATAACAATGTGTCTACTTGCACATAATCCCAATAATTGACAGGCTTTTCTTGTAACAAGCCTTTAAGGTAAGTATCGGGATTTTCACCTAATGAATTGTATTTGTCTATGATGGCGTTTACAATCTGTTCCTGCTCCATATTTATGATTGTTTAAAAAATGATATAGCAATAATGAATAGCCCGGTCACTTTAATAAGCTCTGCAACAACAAACCAGATATGCAGATGGGAAGTGGTCACAGGTTTATCTTGGATATATAATTCCGCTCTGGCATCCAATGCGGGTAATAACCATACAGTTTGTAGAATAAGAATGAGAATTATAAACAGCAATAAAACATTAGGCATTATAAAGATGAACTTGCTGTGCATAAGAACACTGATACTTACCACAATAGCAAATGCCCATTCCACTTTATTAAGCGCCGCAAATACCAGTCTTCCTATACCTAATCCTATAGGAAGTGTTACACCGGGTGCTCTGAACTTCAGCCACGCTTCCATAAAGCTGATGGCGCATACGAAACCTATCCACGTGAACAAGCAAGCGACAGCAACAGGTTGTTCAACGGTCGTATTCATAAAAGTGGTGTTGAAGAGTGATTACGATAATATTCAATCTTGGAAAGAAACATCGTGGCCATTTTGTCTCCTCGCCATTTAGCTTCTTCCGCCTTTGCTCCTGTAAAATGTTCATCAATTGTACTATTCCAAAGTCTTAACCATGCGTTGAAATGGGTCTGTTCTATAGGTAGCTTTGCATGAGGTGGAAATGGACTCCCATAATAGGTGTGCTCCCCCATTAATACTGTTTGCCAGAAGCGATACATCTTTTCCAGGTGTTCTGGCCATCGGTCTTTGATGACTTCGTTAAAAATCTTCCCTAACAAGATATCTTCCCTGATCTTCCTGTAAAATGTGTCTACCAGTAATTTAATATCAGGTAATGTAGTTATGTCTTTTCTTTCGTTCATGGCTTTATCCTATCGTATTTGAAAAATAAGTGAACAAATAATACAGTGCCCATCCTCCAAAGCCAATAATTAGTGTCCACACCCACCAGGGAATACTTTGCGGCGTTTCACTACCTTCTATCAGGAAAGATATTTGATCGCCTTTTCCATAAGCATTGATCATAAGTGGTAATACACCGTCTACTATTGCATGCTCTTTTATGCCTTCGATAGCAATGGCAGGCCCGTTGCGAACTTCGAAAGGGATTTTGCGGAGTCCTTCTTTGCCGGTTGGGTCTTTACTGACAATCTTAAGCATATGATCTCCATCTGTCAATTTGCGTGTGTCCAGTTCAAAACTAACAGGAGACTGAACTTCAGCCACAGGTCTTGTTTCATCATCTATAAAGATGAATATGGTGCTTTTATCACTCATCTTATTCGTTGTTTAAAATGAATCGTTTAATATGACGTCCCGAATGTTCGCCAGGGCGTATCAACCATTTCAGAGAGAAAATAAGCGTAGCCGTGGCAATAATGACCGCTATCCATACAATTACATAATCCCATTTGCTTTCAGGGCCTGCGCCATGAGTGATACCTCTTAGTATTTTTGGCTGATTACGTTCACACACAGGACAGGCAAATATTGCCACCGTGTTGAATAATAGGAATGCACTTAGAATTATTCTTTTCATTATTCTGCTGCTTTAAGTTTTACAACATCAATTATCTTCTTTATCTCCTCGGGGGTTACTTTTTTGCCATTATTGCCCCAATTACTTCGTTCATAGTTGATCAGAGCAGCAATGTCATGTTCTGTAAACTGCATATTGGTTCCTACGGGAGGCATTACTCCAAATTCTGCTCGCGCATCATATCCATTCACAATGATGTCTACATATTTTTCAAGATCATCTCCTAATACAACCGGGCTGCCTTTTAAGGGCGGAAATGCTCCCGGCAATCCTTCGCCATTCGCTTGGTGACAGCTTTGACAGTTAGCTGTAAATAGGGCTTTCCCATCAGGTTCTGAACCTACAGCTTGTATAGTTTTATTTTCTTCCTTCTTATAGAGAAAGGCAGGTGCAACAGTACCATCAGGCAACTTGGTTTGTTTGAGTGATTGCAGGTAAGCGATCAGGTAGATTGCTTCTTTTGTTGCTACCACTTTACCTTTTTTTCCGTCTAAGAACTTGGCAGGTATATTAACTATGATATCTGATTTAGATGGTTCTTCCTTAATAGTGAACAGCCAAGGATAGGCAGGCATAATGGATTCCTTTACAACAATCCGTGGATTGTAGAGGTGAACCAGGTTCCAGTCCTTACTTGGCTGGCGGTTGCCTATATCGGTAAGATCAGGTCCGGTTCTTTCTGTACCCATTAAAGTTGCTGTGTTGCGCCATACATCTGTGCGGTGAATAGCTGCATAATCAGCCGCAAGGCTGGGACGTGTACCCCATATCTTATCCATGTCCAGATCTCTGACTTGTTGCGTATGGCATGCTACACAGCCGTTTGCTATAAATATAGCTTTACCTTTTACGGCTTCAGGACTTAGTTCCTGAGCGTTTGGTAACGGCTGATTATTATTTTGGTTTCTGATAGCAGGCATGACCGCTACTAGTATGGTAAGCCCCACAAAGAACAACGTAGCGAGACCGAATAGCTTTTTATGATTATCGAATAGTTCCATTTTGTCTTATGATATTTATACGATTGGGTGAGCTGATGTAGTTGAATCGTCCAGTTTCTGAATGGCTATTTCCCGTACATCCATCTCATCATTTCTTGACAGCATTTTGTACATGTTATACGCAAAGAATAAATGGGATAGCCACATCAGGCTGCCGCCTATTGCCCGCCATAACCAATACGGTGCCATTAGCACCACTCCCTCAAGGAAGGGTTTGCCCTGCACCCAAAGCAATCCTTTCATGGTGCTACCATACATCAACGGAATCGTATAGAACATCAACCCAATAAGTGCCAGCCAGAAATGTGCACCAATTGTGATTTGAGGTGCTTCTTTGCCGGTAAGTCGCGGGATGACAGCATACATGCCTGCCCATAAAAAGAAGCAGATAATACCGTACATGGTCAGATGTGAATGGGCTACGGTAAAATCTGTAAAATGCCATATCAAATTGGTACTGCGGAATGCTTCGGCTGTTCCCTGCATAGAACCTGTGAAATAGAATACAATACCCACAAGAAAGAATGGGAGTGTATAACTATCTTTTATTTTGTACCATGCGCCTTTAAAGGTCAAAATGAAATTGGTAGTACCCGCGATGACCGGTATTGCCATACCCGCACTTCCTACAATGGCCACTGTTTGCAGCCACCAAGGGATAGCGCTGAATACAAAGTGATGAGTACCTATAAGCGTGTAAAATAGTATCTGTGCCCAGAAAGCTAGAATGCCTAAACTGTATGAGTAAATAGGTTTATTGAGTTGCTGTGGTAGAAAATAATAAACAATTCCAAGAGTGAAGAGCATGAACCACATACCTACACCCTGATGCATATAATAGCCTTGTATGATCGTTTCACCTAAACCATTTTGCCAGTAAGGTAAATAGGCTACGACTGTAATAACGATTGCGAAAATGATGGATGCTACTATATACCAGTTAGAAATATAGATTTCTTTTGTTGTACGCTTTGCGATGGTTTGTAGAAAATTAATGAGCGTTAATACAACACCGATAGCAAAAAGCAATGTTACCGGCCAGATATATTCACGGTATTCACCGCCACCATTATTGATACCAGTCATCAAACATATTGTGCCCAAAACAACAGCAGCATTTATCAGCCAAAGGGCGTACCAGCCATATTTCATATTGGACAGCTTCGTATTACTGACACGCGGCACTATATAATAACCCAGACCGAGCATACCGAGGGATGCCCATCCCCAGAATACTGCATTGGTATGTACGGGACGTAAACGCCCAAAGCTGAGCCAGCTTATATGGTCGGCATCAGGAGCTACGAATTTAATACCCACATATTCACCAATGGTTGTTCCAAACAACAGCCAAAAGGTAGCACAGCCTAAATACCATAAGATCAGACGAGAAAGTTCAGGGTCAATATGGGGGCGTGGTAATGCTTTCTTCTTAAGAGCCACTATAGGAAGCCCAGCCTGTTTGTTCACCTGCAATAGCCCCCTTTCATCGTCTGCAGAGAGTAACCCGGATAGCTCTTTATGACTTAATCTGAAATCCAGCGCTGCTTGTCGTTTTTTCAAATAAGTATTTATTTCTTCTTCTGGTAAAGAACGCAGATACGCAGCAAGTTTTTCGGCATCTTCGAGATTTTGCGTCTTTTTCGATTGGTCAAATGCATAGATCACTTTTATCGTCACAAAAATGATGGCAAAGAGGATAGGTATAAGTAAAAGAATAATGGTAATGATAATTCCCGTTTCGCTTAGAAGAGAATCAGCTTGTTTATTAACTTCCTGTGCCCATGTGGCTGTTCCGGGTGATAAGGTTAAAGCAGTCGTTATTAGAATAAAAGAAATTATCGTGGCATTACCTTTATTGCGCTTTTTATAATTAGTAAGTTGTGTGATCTGATCGCTATTCAGGCTATGGGTTTGTGCATGCAACTCACGCTTAACATCCTCATCTGTCTTCCTTCTATAGATGTCTTTTATCCCATTTACTTTTTGTCTTAATACCATAGCGACAAAAAAGATAATAAGCAGAACTATCAACAATAGCCAAATAAGTGCCGTAGCTGATCCTAAAGAAAAATCGGAAGGTATTGTCTGCTGGGCAGATACATTGAAACTATTTAAAAGTATCCCCCAAAAAAACAGGGATCGCACAAGAAAGTTACATGATTTCATTATATGGATATTAATACCTTTTTATCTTCTATTTTTGTAAAAAATTTATCGCTTCAGGAATGTCAGACTTTTTTCAAGCTCCTCTGTGAACTCACCCAGCTTTGCCTTTTCTAACATCACCTGTATATTTTTTCTTACTGATTTGAACTCATGATGTATGGGACAAGGATGTGTCTCGGAGCATTGTTTTAAACCTAACCCACAACCAGTGAATAGCTTGTCCCCATCTACTACTTTTACAATATCCGCAATTGAACATTTTAGTGATCCCTTGTCCAGGTAAAAACCGCCATTTGGGCCCTTCATGGATTGGACTAACCCTTTCCTGCCCAGGTCCTGTAATATCTTGGCAATAAAATGTTCAGGGGAATCTATCCCTTTCGCGATCTCTTTGATACCAACCCTGTTATCGTCCTTTGACTTTTGCCCGATGAAGATCATCGCACGAATAGCATACTCACAAGTTTTCGAGAACATTTTTCCTGTTTACTTCGCAAAGATAAGTAAGTCCCTTTAAATAAAAGACAAAAAGGTATTTTATTTTTAGCGTTGGATTTTGTTGCGACTATCTAAATATCACATACCCACTTATCCCAATATTTATTGTGCCTTGAGGCGTATTTACTATATTTACAACATGCGCTCCTCAAAGGTCTTATTTACCTTCTTGCTTTTCTGCATCGGGATCTCTACCCATGAGCCAGCGTCAAATTCTATAAATGATATTAACAACAGGAGTAGTTTCTCGCACCTAGCCTCGACTGATAATGACCGGTTCTGCTTTCTCAACGGCAGCAATATATATGACCTTCTGCTTGGACCGCAAAGAGATCTGACAAATTCATTTGCAAGGACCTCAAATGGACCGGAAAACGGCAGCGATGCCTGCCATATCCTGGCCAGGTTCTATTCTCATCATTGTGTCGTCTCTATTGCCAGGCTATTCATGCTGGCTGTTGAACATAACTGCACCTCTCCCCACTTAAGAGATCTATACCCCAAGCATTGGTTTTGGTAAGACCCCGCAAGCTTTTAAAGATCTTTTATTGAACGGCCATGGGAACCCCATTGTCATCCATCCTTAAACACAAAAAACGTCTAAATGAGTACGATACATTTACACGCTGTACTTATTGTCACAGCTATTACCCTCATAATATTTTTACTGGTCCTGTGGGCAAAAAGGCAGGCCGGGAAAAGTAAGGGCCAAATGAATGATACATTAAATAAAATGATAAAAGAGCTGCTGTTAAACATCAGCGAACAAGAGGTCTTTCACAATAAGATACTGGCCCTTGACAGCAGCAGGCATTTTATTATAGTACACAAAGCGGATGAGGTAACATCTAACATCATCGACCTGGACAATGTCATCGATTGTAAGGTCAAAAAACTGACCACACAGGTCTCCAAATTGAGAAAAGGTGAACAAATAAAGACTGAAGAGTACATACGGAAGATCCAATTGTCTTTTTTAATGAAGGACCGAAGCGAAACCGATGTAACTATCTATTCTGAAATAGAGGACGGGATGTTTGAGTTAGCAACGCTTACTGCGGTCGCAGAAAAATGGCAGGCAAAGATCACCAAAGCCATGAATGTTCGTTTTGCCGGTAAGGACCAACGGTGAAGTATCCGGCTTAGGCCGGAAGGACCTTTAACTTGAATTGTACTATTAATGGATATAGGAACTGCTATAAAAACCGTAAGGACCCTTCGGGGGCTAAAGCAAACTGACCTGAGCATACTGATCGGCATATCTCAGACCTCCATCTCCCAGATCGAGAATGGTTATAAGAAACCAAAGAGCTCGACAATCAGGAAGATATGCACTGCACTCGAAGTGCCGGAGGTTGTGATCTATGTTCTGGGGATGCAGGGAGAGGACGTACCAGAAAGCAAAAAGGCCATTTTTGAACTCTTATGGCCGGCAATGCAGGAACTCATATTGCAACTAATACCTGCAATTCACAACATCCGCTATCTGGATGAGACCCTGACCTTATAACCATACTTGCTAAAGCAAAAGAAAAATCCCTATTTTTGTGCGGTAAAAGGGAATGGAGTTTCCCTTGCCCAACCGCCTTAATGGCTGATGACTCCTGTTCAATCTCACAATATGAACAGGAGTTTTCTTTTAGTAGCGATCGGGGGCCTGGCTGGCAGTGTATGCCGTTTTATCACCGCCTCGTATTTTACCAAACTCATTCCCTCCGATTTTCCCTATGGCACCTTCATTGCTAATGTGGCGGGCTGCCTGCTGATTGGTTTGTTCTATGGCATGTCCGAACGTTTTGCCTGGTTCTCTCCCGGCTGGCGCCTGATGCTGGCCACCGGCTTTTGCGGGGGCTTTACGACCTTTTCATCGTTCAGCTATGAGAACATCAAATTGCTGCAGGCAGCGGACTACCGCACCTTTGGCATCTATACCCTGGGCAGCCTGTTCGCGGGACTTTCTGCGGCATTTATCGGCATCATACTAACCAAAATATAAAGACTATGCATTTCAATCCATGGCATGACCTCTCCATTGGCACCGGGCTGCCCGACCTTGTAGAAGCCGTTATAGAGATCCCTCGTAACAGCAGGGCCAAATATGAACTGGACAAGGTAAGCGGTATGCTGCGGCTGGACCGGGTACTGTACTCCTCTATATTCTACCCCGCGAATTATGGCTTTATCCCCAGGACATTGGGAGAGGACCGCGACCCCCTGGATATACTGGTGCTCTCGCAGGTAGAGCTACAGCCCTTATGTATCGTTAGCGCCAAGGTCATTGGTGTTATGCGCATGTTGGATAATAAAGAGGCAGATGATAAGATACTGGCGGTCGCGGCAAATGATGTGAGCGTAAACCATATCAATGACATCCATGAACTGCCCCCATACTTCCATTCCGAGTTAAAGCACTTCTTCGAGGAGTATAAACATCTTGAGCGCAAAGAGGTGCTGGTGGAAGAGTTCCAGGACGCCGCCATCGGGAAACAGATCATCGGAACAGCGATCATTGATTATGAATTGAAATACGGAGGGAAACCATGACATACAAAAAGATACTGATCGCTGTGGACAGCAGCGAGCCTTCCATGAAGGCAGCAGAACAGGGCCTTGCCCTGGCACATCAGCTAAAGGCTCAGGCAGCTTTGGTATATGTGATAGATGATGCCAAAGCCATTGGGAATGTTGATGCGGGCATATTGCCCGACCAGGCCTTGCTGGTCTTGAAAAAAGAGGCGGAGGAAACGCTGGAACAACTGGCGAAGATGTACAACGGTAAAGAACTGATGAAGTTCATGCCGGAAGGACGGCCTGTAGAAGACATCCTGGAGACTGCAAAGACATGGAAGGCTGACCTCCTCGTCCTCGGTACACATGCGAGGACAGGCCTGGCCCATTTATTCGTAGGCAGTATCGCGGAGCAGGTACTAAGGCATGCGGTCATACCTATCATGGTCGTACCCGTTAAACAATAGGCCGGAAGATGAGACTGGCATTCTTTGGGGACATACATGGCAACCTGGTTGCATTGGAAGCGGTATTGAAAGATATACGTACCCAGTCGCCTGATATGATCTATTGCCTTGGGGACATTGTGAATGGCAATGTCTGGAACAAGGAAACGACAGACCTGCTCCGGGAATCCGGCATACCTTGTGTTCAGGGCAATCATGACGAAGGTATCGGGCGAGGCCGGACAGCATTCCCATTTATGCATGGATCATTGGAAGAAGAGGTATGGGGGCAGATGGCAGCAGCCTATACGCTCACCCAAATGACGGCAAATGACTTATCGTTCCTGCGGTCCCTGCCACGTACTTTTAGCCTGCCTGTACAATCAGGCGGTAAAACGATAACTGTTTCCGGCGGGCATGGCATAGGTGCGAACAACAATAAACGATTGTATCACTTCCTGCCGGACGCGACCGTAGCGGATGCTGTACAGGGTATCCATACGGACCTGCTCCTTACGGCCAATACCCATTTTTCTTATTACCGACAGATCGGTAAGGGAAAGGACAGGGTACTCATTGTCAATCCTGGTTCTGTGGGACAGCCCAGGGAAGGCAGTTGGGCGGCAACTTATGCTTTGGTGGATATCAGCGAAGATGCCGTACAAGTACGTTTTAGAAAAGTGCTGTATGACCTTGACCTGGTCATGAAAGCGATACAGCAAAGCCCTTTACCACTTCATTATGCGGCCCGCTTGCTCAGGGCTTTATGAGATTTGCCTGTAAAAAAAGAGCCGGCCTGCGAACAGGCCAGTCCCAATAAACCAAATCATGATATAGGGAAAAACTTACAAATTTTTTTGAATTTTATTACTGCCTTTACCTGGCCTTAAGGCTCTCTACCGGCTTAAAAGGCTATGCAAGATGGCCAATGATAGATACATCGAAATTTCATCTCTATATCTACAATAATGGAGACACAGTTGCGATTTATTCATATGATTCGCTCTTCGGTTCTCCCAAACAGATAAAGCACTTTCTTTTGAGCATAAGGGGTCGCTAAAGCCCTCCTGGCAAGCGACGCGGTACATGATACTGCCTGAAATAGCTATAGGCGTGTGGCCGACCAATTTGCCATTAGGTCATTTGACCTTTTTAGTATCATGCTCAAAGGGGTACAATCACCCTACTCTATTTGCTCTCTTGCAGCGCATACTCTTTCCATTGAACCGCAACCTGGTGAGTAAGCCTCGTTTAAGTAAACAGGATGGCCTATATTCGCAGCTCATAGTGATAGGGTTTATAGGGGCTGTCCTGTTCTCAGGACGGCTTTTTTATTCTCAGATATATAAAACGAATACTGTGGTAAATATAACCTGATGACGGACAGCCTGGATCTAAACAGGACAAAAAATGGGTGTTTTTCACGTTGCGGATGAATTTCTAATTTCTTTCCTTTACACCCATAGCTAATTCTTAATATTTGTTTATGAGGAAGTTACTGCTAGCTGCATGGATGCTTATCCAGGTACTAGACCTAAATGCACAACAGGTCATCACCACAAGCAATCTAAATCTGAGATCACGTCCCGGCGAAACGGGAACGGTACTATTACAAATACCCAAAGGCACAACGCTTGAACTGGACGATTGTAGGTCCGGCTGGTGTCATGTAAGCGTGAATGGCCAGGAGGGTTATGTCACAAAAAAGTTCACCAGGAATTTATCAGTCCTGGAACCTGATCATATTGCAAACCGACAAGCCCATCCTACCGAGCCGGTCAGGTATTACCAGAATTCGGACGGTCGGACGGTTCAATCACCGACTCATTACGATGCGGTACCGACAGGCGCAACGGCACAATGCCGGGATGGCAGTTACAGTTTTAGTCAACACAGGCGAGGTACTTGCTCCCATCATGGTGGGGTCAAGCGTTGGTTAAACTAAAGGTCACGCGACAAACCATTTTTTGTATTATATTACTACAATAATCAACAAAGGATAACTCTTTATTATCAGTATGAAAAAAATAGAACCGCTATTCTATCCTGATGACTTCGACCGGATATATTTAAAATACTTTAAGAAGCTAAAAGATGAAAACAAATTAAAGTATGATC
>Ga0209935_1000869_pt1 | contig 59650 bp, 51 predicted proteins | sample ThiBio_1000_plan_2_FD_183958 | JGI IMG/M metagenome (GOLD analysis project Ga0209935, IMG submission 183958) | Wastewater bioreactor microbial communities from Cape Town, South Africa - Thiocy_cont_1000_plan (SPAdes) | ecosystem: Engineered > Bioreactor > Thiocyanate-remediating >... | reverse complement strand
AACGCTTCATCCAGACCTCCCTGCGCGAGTGGGCTTATGCCACCACCTACTCCAACTCCGCCCACCGCCAAAACTGCCTAAATCCCTTCCTCCACCGTTATAACTGGCATCGCCCTCATTCCGCTCTCAACCTCTCCTCTCCCATCGCTCAACTCCGTCTCTCCATGAATAACCTGTTGAGACTCCACACCTAGGCGGTCTCGAGCTTTGAGCGGTAGGCTCCGGGCGTGAGTCCGGTGCTCTGGCGGAAGCGCTTGCAGAAGTAACCGGTATCGGGAAAGCCGCACTCGTATCCGACCTCGGCGACCGTAAGCCGGGAATTGCCGAGGAGGCTCTTGGCACGCTCCAGCCGCTGCGCGGTGATGTAGGCGACCGGAGTCAGGCCGAAGCTTTTGTGAAAAACCCGGCAGGCGTGGGCATAGCTGCACCCCAGTCCCGCCAGCAAGGCCTGAATACCCCCGCCCCGCAGGGCGCTGGTATCGAGCGCCTCCTTCACCGCATAGGCGAGCTGGGAGGAGGATGCGGCGGGACGCCCGGCGCGGTCCGCGGGCCATAGAAGCCGGATCAGTATTTCCTGCAACCCGCCCCGGCACAGGCTGCGGCTCATGGCATCCCCCGTCTGCCAGCGAAAGAAAAGGGTGTCGAGCAACGCGGTGATGGCGCCATCGTCCCGATACGAGCCCACGAGGCAGCCCTCCGGCACAAAGGCGGGCGGGGGCACCACTTTCTTCGCCGCCGGGCGGCGGGGATGGTAGCTGCAAATCGGGCGCGCCGGAGCGGGCTCCGCCAGCCAGTCAAAGTGAACACAGGAGCGATAGACCGGCCCCTTGCGCACGATGCTGACGTGATTGGCCGCCGGGGGGATGATGGCAAACATGCCCGGTCGCATTTCCCACTCCTGCTCCCCGACCCGCAGGATGTAGTCGCCACGGGAAACGATCACCAGTTCGTGATCGTAGAGATATCGCGCAGGCTCGACGAAGCGCGACGGCCACGGTCCGCGCCAGAGGATGTTGGGACGAGGGGCGATGCGGTCCAGCCAGTTCATATGGTGAAGGTTCCGAGGATTTCGTGACAGCGCATCACGCCGTCACTTTCCTCATATAGATATCATTTTTGTCCTATTGAAGAGGTTTTTTCCCATCAGCACGATGGAGGAATGAAGTCCCTCAGTCGGTCAGATTCCTCTGACTCGAAGAAATCTCCCGCCCATCCTGTGTCTCCGCTGAACGACTGGTATCGGCGGAGCTTCCGGCGGTTTCTGGTCGACATTCACATCCCGGACTGGGACCCGCGCTTCCTCGCCGGGCTCGATCCGCGCAAGTTCGTCAACACCCTGGGCAAGGGCGGCAGCACCTCGATCATGGTCTACTGCAACTCGCACGTCGGCCCGGCGCTCTACCCGTCCAAACTCGGCCCTGTCCACCAGGCTCTCGGGAAAAAGGATTTCGTCGGCGAGGTGCTCCGGCACGCCCGCGCCCGGGATCTCTCCGTCATCGCCTACTACAGCGCGGTCTACAACAATGCGGCGTTCCTGGAGCATCCCGATTGGCGCATCCTCCCCCACAACGGCGAGGCGGCCTACGAAGACAACCGCTACGGGACATGCTGCCCCAACTCGCCCTACCGCGACTTTGCCGTGGCGCAAACCGAGGAACTCTGCGGGCGCTACGAGTTTGACGGCATTTTCTTCGACATGCTCTTCTGGCCCTTCGTCTGTTACTGCCCGCATTGTGAGCGGCGGTTCCAGGAGGAGGAGGGAACCAGCCTGCCGACGGTGATCGACTGGCACAATCCCGTCTGGATGGCCTTTCAGCGGGCGCGGGAACGCTGGATGAAGGAACTCGCCGGGCTGCTCACCGACGCGGTGCGACGCACGCGGCCCGCCATGACCTCGACGCATCAGCTCAGCCCCGTGCTGCACGACTGGCGCACAGCCATGCCGTACGACCTGACGGATGTCTGCGACTATGCGAGCGGAGATTTTTACGGCCCTCCGGAGCAGCAAAGCCTCGTCTGCAAGATCTTCGAGGACCTGAGCGTGAGGAAGCCCTTTGAGTTCATGACCTCGCGCTGCACCGACCTTCGGGATCACGTGACGATGAAGTCCGCGACCAAGATGGAGATGCAGGCCTTCCTCGCCCCGGCCTTTTCGGCGGGATTTATGTTCATCGACGCCATCGACCCGGTGGGCACGGTGAACCCGCAGGTCTATGAGCGTATCGGTCGGATTTTTCCCAAGCTAACTCCCTACGAGAAATATCTCGGCGGCGATCTCCGCGCTGATGTCGCCATCTACATCAGTTCCGAATCGCGGTTCAACTTCCAGGCCAGCGGCACGCAGATCAGCGCGCTCGACTCACGCTCGGACAACATGGCTGTCGGCTCCGGCATGCCCCACCTCGACGCCGCCATGCGCGCCGGCCGCAGCCTGCAGGAGGCCCACATCCCGTACGCGGTGGCGACGAAGCGCCATCTCGACAGGCTGGCGGAGTACCGCGTCGTGATCCTCCCCAACGTCCTCGTGCTGTCCGACGAGGAGGTGGGCGCCTTCCGGGCCTTCGTCGCGGCGGGAGGCAGTCTATACGCCAGCGGATATTCCTCGCTGGTGGCCGACGATGGCCGGCGGCGGAAGGATTTCGGGCTGGCCGATGTCTTCGGCGTTTCCGCCGCAGGCACGATGGATCACTCGCTGGCCTATTTCACGGCGCAGGAGCGGAGTTTCCGGACTCTGGCGGCTCCGCAGGATCATCTCATTCATCGCAGCGGATGGATCGAGATCCGGAATCGGACGGCCAGGACTCTCGCGCATCTCACCAAGCCGTGGTGCACGGAGAACGAGGGCTCGGCCTTGCGCCCGTCCTTCGCCAGCATCCACAGTTCGCCACCCGGGCCGGAGCCGTTTGCGCCCGGCATCACGTGGCATCGCTTTCAGCGTGGCAGGGCGTGCTACTCCGCCGGGGCGATCGAGCAGGAAGACCGCGAGATCAACCGCCGCGTCTTTGCCGGGCTGATCCGGCGGCTCCATGGCGGATCGCTCCCCGTCGAGGCCGACGCACCCGCCTTCATCGAGCTGACCGTCTTTGACAAACCGGCCGAGCAGCAGATGAACATCAGCCTCGTCTCGCTGCGGCAGGACGAGGAGCCGATCCCGTGCGGAGGCAAGGTCCGCGTGCGCCTCGGAGAAAAGCTCCGGCCCACCGCCCTGCGCTCCCTCCCGGGACGAAGGAAGCACCCTTTTCGCAAGATCCCGGGCGGCATCGAGTTCGCCTTCGAGGACTTTGCAATCTTCGCGATGTTTCAGCTCGAATATCGCGCCGTCTGATCTCCATCCCATCATGAACACACACTCCCTCACTTCCCTCGCCCTCGAACAAGGCGGCGGCATCCTGCGCCTCGCCCCGGCCTGGGTCCCACGCTTTTATTGCGTCCCGGGACGCCGCATCAAGCTCCACCCCGACGATTACTATGCCCTCGGCAGCGCGCGGGGCGGATTCGACGAGCGCTGGCTTTCCTCGACCACGCCCGCAAACAACGGCCCGCTCACCGCGCTTCATGAAGGATTGAGTTTCGTGGTATTCGAGGACGGTGGGCGCACGGAAAAGATTCTCTTCCGCGATGCCATCGACGAACTCCAGGGTGCCATCATCGGCGAACGCATCTGGGCGGAGCACGGCTGCTGGCCGATGTACTCGAAGTTCTTCGACAACATGGGCGCGCTGCCCCATCACGTGCATCACCGCGACGAGCACGCCCGGCTGGTCGGGCAGAACGGGAAGCCGGAGTCGTATTATTTTCCGCCCCAGATGAACAACCATGGCGGGGACTTTCCCTACACCTTCTTCGGCATCGAGCCCGGCACCACTCGGGACCAGATCCGCGAGTGCCTCGTCAACTTCACCAAGGGCGACAACAAGATCACCAACCTCTCCCGCGCGTATCGACTGGAACCCGGCACCGGCTGGGACGTGCCGCCCGGCATCCTGCACGCGCCGGGCAGCCTTTGCACCTACGAGCCGCAAAGAAACTCCGACGTCTACGCGATGTACCAGTCCCTCACCGGGGATCAGCTCGTGCAGGAGGAGCTGCTTTGGAAGGACTGCCCGGCGGATCGCGCAGGGGACTTCGACTATCTCGTCGAGGTGCTGGACTGGGAGGCGAACGTCGATCCAGAATTCGTCGCGAACCATTTCATGCGCCCGAAACCCGTCAGGCCGCCGGAGGAAACTCCGGGGTACGTGGAAAAGTGGATCAGCTACCGGTCCCCGGCCTACAGCGCGAAGGAACTCACCGTGCTGCCCGGCCAGACCGTGACGGTCACGGATGCCGCCGCCTATGGCGTCATTTTCGTCCAGGGCCACGGCCGCTTCGGCAACTGGCAGGCCGATACGCCGACGCTCATTCGCTACGGGCAGCTGACCTCGGACGAGTTCTTCGTCACCGAGGCGGCGGCGCGCAGCGGCGTGGTGATTTCCAATCCGTCATTGACTGATCCCCTCGTCATGCTTAAGCACTTCGGCCCGGGCAATCCCGATCTCGTCATCGCGTAGGCGGCGCATCGAGCGAAGCAACACCGCAAACGCTCGCCGCATCGAGTCGAAAGCAAGGTCGCAGGGGTCGATTTCCCGTGGATTGATCCATCGGAAATCGTCCACCTCGCCGTGCTGCATAGTGACATGGGCGGACGTCACCTCCGCCGTGAAAAACACATCACAAACAGGACGCGCCAGACCTTGATAGACATAGGCATTGGGGAAGGAGGCGAGGTAGCGAATCTTGTCCGGGACGAGCCCGGTCTCCTCGCCAGTCTCGCGCACGACGGCCTCTTCCAGATACTCGCCCGCGTCGAGAAAACCGCCGGGCGGCGCCCATTTGCCCAGGGCAGGCTCCCGGCCTCGGCGAATGAGCAGAACCCTGCCCTCCGCGTCAAAGAGGAAGATGGCAACTGCAGTGACGGGGTTCCCAAACTCCCGATGGCCGCACGCCTCGCACTTCAGGCAGCCGCCGCCGCGCGACAGCTGGTTTGAGCCGCAGAGCGGACAATGGGTGTACGCATCGACCAGCGAGATGGGCGGGCGGGCGGAACGATCCTCGGGAGAGAAATCCGGCATGGCGTCTGAGTGTCAGTATCCGCCCGGTGCGCCAGCCCCGGCCTCTTCGAGATGAGGATGCGGCACGGTGCCGGGGAAGCCGCGGCGCAGGGCGTCATTGAGGATGGTTTTGGTGGCGGTCGCGCCGATACGCGTGACGCCGATCTCGCGCACGGCCAGCAGATCGTCGAGGGTTCGCACCCCGCCTGCCGCCTTGATCTGAATATGGGGAGCCGTGTGCCTGCGCATCAGCCTGAGGTGCTCAAGCGTCGCGCCGTGGTAATTGTACTGGCCGTCCGGCTGCTTCACGAAACCGTAGCCCGTGGACGTTTTGACAAAGGCCACGTTGACCTCGGAACAGATCTCGCAGAGGCGAATGATTTCCTCCGTGGTCAGAAAATCATTCTCAAAGATCACCTTGAGGATCGCGCCCGCCGCGAGGGTCGCCTCGTTGATGAGGGAGATTTCCCGCTGCACGTAATCCCACTCACCGCTCTTCACCTTGCCGATGTTGACCACCATATCGATCTCCCGGGCTCCGGCCAGTGCGGCGGACTCGGCCTCGATGACCTTGATGCCAGTGGTGCTGTTGCCATGCGGAAACCCGATCACGGCGCAGGCCAGGACATCCGTCCCGGCAAAAATCTCCACCGCCTGACGAATGCAGTAGGGCTTCACGCAGGCGGTGGCCACGCCGTAATCACGCGAAAGCTCGCACCCCGCCCGCACCTCGGCATCCGACATGGTGGGATGCAGGAGGGAGTGGTCGATCATCTTCGCCAGTTCATTGAGTGTTGGGTGTTTCATAGAGGGGAAGCTGCCGTCCGGCGGCTGGGTCCAAAGTTCAGGGCGATCCTGGGGAGAGCCGCCGCGCTGTCGACGACGTTGCTGAGGGTGAACCGGTCGCCGCGATAGTGAAGCACCTGATACCAGAGAGGCTGACCATCGGCATCGAAACCAACGCCCTCCAGGCGCAAGGCGGGAGCCGTCCAGGAAACATCCGGCCACGCGGGGGCAATCGCCGCGCGAACCTCCGCCTCCTCCCGCTGGACGACGAGCCCGTATCGCTCGCGGCAAAGCTGGTAAAACGAGCCCTCCAGTTCCCGTCGGCCGAGCCGCGGGTAGAGCCCCGCCGGGAGCCAGCGCTCTTCCAGGATGACGGGATCGTTGTCGATCAACCGCAGACGCTTCAGGAAAATCACCCTCGCGCCGGGGGACACACCCAGGGCGGCGCAGACAGCCTCCGAGGCCCGGTGGCGCGGCTCAAGGTCCACCACCCGGGTGGATGGCCGGTATCCCTGCTCGGCAGCAAAAACGGTGAAACTCTCGATGCGGCGGAGGGAGGTAAAGAGCGTCGGCCGCTCGGCGACGAAACACCCGATGCCCTTGCGCATCTCCAGCCAGCCTTCGCTCGCCAGCTTGGACAGTACCTTGTTGGCCGTGGCCCGGCTGACGCCGTGACGCGCGGCCAGTTCGCGCTCCGAGGGAAACTGCTGCCCCGCCGGCCAGCGGCCCGCCTCCAGTTCGTCCTGACACAGCCGGATCAGCTGCTCGTGCACGGTGGGGGTTTCGATTGCCATGTCTCCCGCCCTATCAGGTGGCCTAGCCACCTAGCAAGAAACTTTTCGCGCCGGGGCAGCACCGGATGAGAGCAAGGCCGGGCAATTGGCGGAGGAGTCAATATCCCTCCTTTCCATAGCATATCCTTCCACGCGCTGTCGCGTAGGGCGGCGTCATTCGAACAATTGAGTAAACCGACCCGCGAGGCCCGAAAACGTCCTTTTTCGCGCACGCTTCCGAATTCCGCCCCACTTCCCGGAGCAATCCGACAGCTCGGGTTGCGCCTTTCCGGACCGTGCCGGGATGACTTTCCCGATCCTCCGCCTTCACGGGAAAGCTAAGTTTCCCGTGAAAGCCTGCGAGGATGCCTAATGCTTATTTTTTGACTGGATACTTGAGAATCTCCGCCACCAGCTCATCGCGCCAGGCGAAGGCCAGAGCGACATGCGTATCCGCCGCGCCGTAGTAGATGGCGATGCGACCATCCTTCTCGTCATGCAGCGTGGCGCAGGGGAAGACGACATTGGGCACCGATCCCGTGGTCTCGTAATCGAGCTCGGGCATGAGGATGGGGCCGGTGATGCGGCCGCGCACGATCCAGGGCTCCTCAAGATCGAGCAAGGCGGCGCCCATGCTGTAGACGAAGCCGTTGCAGGAGCTGCGCACGCCGTGGTAGAGCAGCAGCCAGCCTGCCTCCGTCTCGATGGGCACCGCGCCGGAGCCGATCTTCACGCCCTCCCACCAGAGCGAACCGGAGGACATGACATGACGATGCCTGCCCCAGTGGCAGAGATCGGGACTCTCCGAGTAGAAGATATCGCCAAAGGGCGTGTGTCCGCCGTCGCTGGGGCGGCTGAGCATCGCGTACTTGCCACCGATGCGGCGCGGGAAGAGAACGCCGTTGCGGTTGTTGGGAAGGAAGGCATTTTCGAGGCGCTCGAACTTCTTGAAATCGCGGGTCCGCGCCACGCCGATGGTCGGGCCGTGATACTCGGCGCACCACGTGATGAAGTAATCCGCCCCGATGCGGCAGACTCGCGGATCGTACCCGTATCCGGAGCGGTGGGAGGTGTCGCCGCCGGGTGCGAACGTGATGGGATCATTCGAGATTTTCCAGGTGAGCGCGTCGTCGCTCCAGCCGAGATGCAGATTGGGCATCCCGTTCAGGTGATCGGCGCGGAAGACGCCGACATATCTGCCGTCGAAGGGAATGACGGCGCTATTATATATCGCCTGCGCGCACGGAATGGCGCGGCGACCGAGGATGGGATTATTAGGATAGCGCCAGACGATATCCTTGCTTCCCTCGGGACGAGGGCTCCATGGAATCTCTGGCTGGGTGCGTTTTTTACGGGGCGATGACTTGGCCATGCATCCATGATGCAAGGCCGCCTCATCCGGCCAAGCAGACTATTTTTTCATCACTCCTTCCGAAGGGGCCGGATGGCGGCTTTACTTCCAGTCCACCAGGGGCTGCATCGCAGGCGGCTCCACCGCTCCGCTCGATCCCGGGACGGCCAGAACCCGGAGCCTGTCCTCCGCGCCGGGCGCGGTCTTCCGGTGAACGCTCACGCGCTTGACTCCGGGATTGGGCGCATCGAAGGGCTGCATGAGGTCCTCCGCCTGCTCGACCTTGATCGTGGCCGGGGAGTCATCGAGCACCAGGAGATCGAGAGACTTGCCGCCCTGGGTCAGCCGCACCTTGCGACCGTCGACCTGTACATCGGCGCGCGTGAGAAATTGCCAGCTAAAGTCGACATCCCGGTCGCGGGCTTTCCATTCATCCTGGATGAGCACGGCCTTGTCCTTGAGCACCATGAAGCCGCGCTGCGCGTCCGCGACCTGGTCCGGGTACAAGGCAGTGAGATCGAGAGCAGCAAAGGGGGCCGGCCCATCGAGCCGGACGTGGCGGAAGGCCGCAGCGCCCTGCGGCGACTGCGGCGCTCCATTGTAGCGCGGGATGTTGTGGGATTCCGGCCCGAGGCGGAAGACGCCCCAGCGCCCACCATTCTTGTCCCACAGGGGGATCTTGAGTTTCTCCAGGCTCTCGTAGGCCTGCATGCCGAGGTCGATAGCCCACTCCACGCCCTCGGCGGTGAGGGTAAAGGAACCTGCATCCATGTGGGCGTGGCTCAGCGAGGGGCTGCCCCCCTTCATGGCAAAGTAGAGGGCATCGGGGTCGTGGAAGGCGGAGCGATAGACCACGAGGGGATTCGGCCCCCGCCCGTACCAGCGCAGCGGCGGCGCGGTCGGCGAACCGGCCCGGGCATCGGGGGGAACGAGCCAGAGCAGCGCGAGCGGGAAGAGCCTTCCTCCCGGGGACGACTTCCGGTCCTCGGAAGCTGGCGGCTCGTTGAGGACCGCGATGCTGGACGCGATCCAGTCGGGACGCTGAAAATGCCGGGCGAACCAGAAGAGCGGGACTTGCACGCCGCTCGTGTGATTGCAGTCGGAATACGCGAAGAACCGGCCGGTCGGCGATGTGACCTGCTGCATGTAGTCCGCGCTGGCGGCGAATCCCGGATAATCCGCCACCCCATGCGTCGTGCCGGTCAGCCGCTCCAAAGCCGCCGCCAGGATGACATGAAACGATGTCCCGTAGTCCCAGTACATCGCCCCCTCGACGAAGGCTCCATCGGGCGCATAGGCCGCGGCGGCATTGGGCAGAAAGCGGAGGGCGCGCTGTAAGACCTGCTCCGCGAGGGCGGGCTCCCGGTCGGCGAGGACGATGGCCGCGCTCGACAGGCCCGCATGGCAGACCTGGTTCCAGTTGTTCGTACCGCGAACGAAGAATGGCTCGGGGGTCGCGAACGAGGGCTTGATGCCTTTTTCCAAAAGCGCCTGGGCGATCTCCTCGCGCTGCGCGGGCGTGAGCTTGTCGTAGAGCCAGTCGTATCCGATGGAGAGCGCCAGAGACATCTCGGCGACATCGAGGAAGTGAGAGGGATTCCAGTCGCTGAACCTGGCCGCCGAGAGCATCTCATCGACCGCCCTCCGGACGTAACGATCCTCCCCGGTAATGCCTGCCGCCATGGCCAGCGCGGTGATGCGCTCAAGCGCCACCCGGGCGACGTAAAGCAGCCGCCTGCCAGTCATGACCCTTTCCGAAGGAGGCTGATCCATCGCCAGGTCGGCCCGGGCCTTCACGAGGTCAAACATCCGCCGCGCGACAGGGTCCGTCTCGATCTGATGACGCATCCTTTCCCAGTCGCCCCCGGAGACCAGCAATCGCGGATGATCGGGAAGCGGGCTGGGCAGGATCGCCGGGTCGCCTTGGGCGCTGAGCGAGAGACAGACGGACATGGTGAGGATCAGGAGAAACGTTTTCATCGAAAGCAGGCCGGGGAACATGCTGTTCCAGCGGGTCCCCGCCCTACGCGTGAGGAGTGAAACCCGCCTCGCGAAGAACGGCGATGAAGCCGGGCATCGCCTCCTCCAGCGGCGAAAGCTCGGGATGCCACTTGCGCTCCCACTCCAGGGAAACACCTCCGGCGTACCCCTGCTCCTTGAGGAGTGAAAATAAGTCATGCGATGGGAACTCGCCCTCGCCGGGCAGCACATAGTCGAAGCCCGCCTCGGTCGCGCGGCTGTCCTTGTAATGGACATGCCGGATCAGCGGACTCACCGCCTGCCAGGTATCGGCCAGGGATTCCCCGCCGATGCGCCACGTGTGATGACTGTCCCAGAGCAGGGGCAGAGGTTCGTCAAGAAGGGCGTTCAGCCGCTGGCAGCGCTCGGAGTTGGAAAAGGCATCGTGCATCTCCAGGATCGGCTCCGCCGTCCAGCCCTCGGCGGCGGCTTTCTCCCGGATGCGGCGAACGATCGAAGCGGCGTGCCTCAGCTTTTCCGGGTCCAGGTCCTCGCTGAAATCACCTCCGCCAAATACCCGCAGGTACGGAGTCCCCAGCTGGGCGGCCAGCTTCATAAAGCCAAAAAACGCCTCCACATCGGCATCGCCCGCCGTGGTGAGGAACAGGGAGGAACCCAGCACGCGAATGGGCAGGGCGCCCGCCGGCACGGGATTCTCCGCGAAATAGGCCGGCATATCGAGGCTGCCCCCGAGAGTGCGCACCTCGAGAAAATCCAGCCCGTGGGACACAGCCAGTTCGTTGCATTGAGCGAGGCTGTACTGGGGTGCCCCGAGAGTGGAGAATCCGAATTTCATAGGGAGAGGGTCAGATTCGCGAAACCAGGCCCCCGCCGCAATGCGGAAAGTTTTTCCCGAGGGGGAAAATCTCTTCTACGCGTAGAGTGACTACTCGGGCGCGACGTAACCCGCGGGTCCGCCATACTGGAGAAACCGGCGGTAGAGCAGGATGAACAGGATGATCGAAACGACCGCGAGGACGAAGCCCATGTAAAACGTGTAGCGGTAATTGTGCCCGCTCTGGTCGAGAATGAAGCCCACCGCCGGGGCGAGCACGATATTCACGCCCGCGCCGAGGATGCCGCCGGCCGATGACAGCTCCGCGAATTTCGCGCGCGGCAGCAGCCGCGCCCCCAGCGAGGCCGAGGCGGTGTAGTAGGCTCCCGCCATCACGCCCAGGGCGACGAGGCCCACGAGGAAACTCGTCTGGGATTCAATGAAGAGCCCGCAGGCCAGCGTGACCAGGGCGAAGACGACCTGCACGGCGATGGTCAGGCGCATCGGATGAACGCGATCCGCGAGGGCGCCCAGCGGATAGGACACGACGAAGGAGATGAGGTAGGTCAGCGCGATATACTTGCCGTAGGTCTCGAGGCTCAGGCCGATGCTCTTCACGTAGAGAAGGACGAAGAGATTGAAAGGGATGTTGGCCGCGCCGCCGATGATGCCCGAGAGGAAGCAGAGCAGGTAATACGGCTTGGTAAAGCAGTCGCGGAAATAGGACCGGACGGCCGGAAGGAATCCCCCGGCCTGCCCGGGTTCCCGGGGTTCCGGCGGCGGGGGGTACTCTCCTTCCTTCACCTTCACCAGCATGACGGTGAAGCCGATGCCGTAGAGGATCGCCATGCCGAGAAAGATCGCCATGTGGTGCGTCTCGGATTTCCCGACGATCCAGAAGTTGAAAAGCATCCCGGCGAAGAGGCTCACCGCCCGAAAGAGTCCATAAAACCGGCCCAGCAGCTCCTGCGGGACAACGTCATTGACCAGGGCGTTGAAGACGGCCATGGAGACCACGCAGCCGACCTCGAACAACGTCCAGAACAAGGCCAGGAAGACGAGCGTGGCGAGACTCGCACCCAGAACCGGACCGAACCAGTGGGAGAGCATCGTGCCAAGGGGCGGGCTGAAGGCCAGGCCGACCAGGCCGATGACGATGACGGGCGTGGAGAGAATGAGATAGGGAATGCGTCGGCCGAGGCGGCTGCGCAGGCGGTCCGACCGGTAGCTCACGATGGGGTTGAGCACCAGCCCGAGCAGGGCCGGGAGGGAACCGATGAGGATGCCGGTGAGCGTATCCGGCGAGCCGTAGTTCTTGAAGAGCAGGGTGATGACCGGCGGGATCGAGCGATCGCGCATCGACCAGGCAAAGTCTCCCCAGAGCAGCCAGACAAACAACGCTGCGATGCCCCCCGCCGTGTAGGTGAGCGTGCCCACCTTCCAGACCTTCCGGGTTACCGCCGGGGGTGCAGACGCGTTTGACACCGGCGGATTCATCGCAGGAAGACGCCGGAGGGGTGACGCTGCGAGGGAGGGAGAGACATCGGCATGGGATACAGATCATTTGTCCGATGGCTGGAGCCACGAAACAAACGACGGCTTGCTCTAACAATTGAACACCTCGCGAGGGTCCCGTTCCCCCGAGTGGAAAATCGCCTCGACAACGCGCTCTCGCCCTTGCACTAAGGGAGCGCCGTGAATGAGATTTCGCAGTGTGTCGAGGTTCATGATTTCGAGCGGGCCGCCAACGAGGTGCTCCCCCAGCCTGCGCGCGATTACTACGCGGGAGGCGCGGCGGATGAGATCACGCTGCGGGAGAATTGCGCGGCGTTTCAGCGTACGGTCCTCATGCCGCGCGTACTGGTGGATGTTTCCCGTCCCGATCCCGGCACGACCGTACTCGGCCAGCGCCTCAACCTCCCGCTGCTCATCGCGCCCACCGCCTTTCACCGGATGGCCCATCCCGACGGAGAGATGGCGACGGCGCGCGCAGCGGCGGCAACCGGGGTCGCCATGGTCGCGAGTACCATCGCCTCCTGCACACTCGAGGAGATCGCCGCACAGGGACCATCGCCCCGCTGGTTCCAGCTCTATGTGCACAAGGATCGCTCCCTGACCGAGCGGCTGGTCCGCCGGGCCGAGGCGGCAGGATACACCGCGCTCGCGCTCACGGTGGATACCCCGCGCTTCGGCCGGCGCTATGCCGACATGCGCAACCATTTCACCCTGCCGGATGGCATCACCGTGGCGAACCTCGCCGAGGAGGGACGGGAGAAGATGGACGCCGTGGCGGGCGGCTCGGGGCTGGCGGCATTCGTCGCGAAGCAATTTGACGCCTCGCTGAGCTGGAGCGATTTCGACTGGCTGTGCTCGATCACGTCGCTGCCGATCCTGGTCAAGGGCGTGGTGCGCGCCGACGACGCACGCAAGGCGGTCGATCACGGTGCGGCGGGAGTGATCGTCTCCAACCATGGCGGCCGTCAGCTCGATACCGCGCCCGCCACCCTGGATGCGCTGCCCGCGATTGCCGAGGCCATCGGACACCAGGCCGAGGTCCTCATGGATGGCGGCGTGCGTCGCGGCACGGACATCCTCAAGGCTCTCGCCCTGGGTGCAAAGGCCGTGCTGGTCGGACGCCCCATCATCTGGGGACTGGCGGCAGGGGGCGAGGCGGGCGTCTCGCGCGTGCTGCAGCTTTACCGGGAGGAGTTTGAGCTTTCCCTGACGCTGGCCGGGTGCGCCTCGGTCGCCGACATCACGCGCGACCTCATTCGCTGACGAAACCGTGACCCAGGTTTTCTTTTCCCTCGCCGCCGTCGCCTTCACCGGCGCGCTCCTGCGCCAGTTTCTGCCTGCGGCCGAAGAGGCCCGCCAGCACCTGAACCGGCTGGTCCTCTACGCCTTCCTCCCCGCGCTGGTCTTTCACACGGTCATTCAATCCGATGTCGACCGGCTCTTTTTCGCCATCCCGGCGGCGGCGGCGACCGGCGTGCTGGCCTGCCTCGCTCTGAGCTTTGCCGTCTTCCATTTCCTGCCCATTCCCGGACCCACGAAGGGCGCGATGATCCTGGCCGCGGCGTTTGGCAACGTGACGTATTTCGGCCTGCCGGTCCTGCTCGGGCTCTTCCCCGATCACCCGACCGAGGCCGCACAAACCTCCGTGCTCTTTGAGGTCACAAAGTCCTCACTGAACCTCACGCTCGGCGCGATGATCGCCATCGCCTACGGTTCGCACGAAAAAATCACCTTCCGCAAAACCGCGCTGGAGGCTCTGAAACTCCCGCCCATCTGGGCGCTCGCCGCCGCTCTGATCTGGAAGGCCCTGCGTATTCCCTGCCCCGACTTTCTCCTTTCCGCCACGGGGCTGATGGCCGCGTCGGTCAGCGGCATGATGATCCTGTCGCTCGGCATGGCGCTGCGCTTCCGCCTTCCCCGCCGGGCCTGGCTGGCCGTGCCGGTGGCCGGGGTGAAGCTCGCGGCCTCTCCGCTGATCGTGGCTGCGGCGGCGGGAGCGGTGGGATTGACCGGCATCTTCCACGACATGACGGTCATGGAAGGCGCGATGCCCAGCCAGTTGCTCAGCTTCGTCATTGCCGGGCGCTTCAAGCTGGATGACGAGACCCTCGCCTTTGTGATCATGATCGACACGATCCTGGCGTTCGTCACCCTGCCCGTCGTTCACAGCCTGCTCGCCTCCGGCTAGCTCGCCGGAGGACGAGTCAATAGTGGCACTCGCCCTTTTTCGACTCGACCTTGAAATCGCGCTCGGCGTCGAGATCCCGGTAGAAGGCCGGATCGTCCTCCACCGACGGGGCCTCGGTCAGCGGCTGGAGCGTTTCGCGAATACGCTCGACTCCCGCCCGGTCGACGAAGGCCGGGAAAGACTCGTCCTGCCGCCGCTCGTCGCGGTACAGGCGCACCGTACGCTCGACCGCCGGACCGATCCGCGCCGCCGGGATGTCGATGACGCGCACTCCTGTACGTTCGCCCGCCCCGGAGCCTCCGGCCAGCAGGGCGTAATGCGGGACGGCCCGGCCGTTAACCTTCTTGGAGATGCCGTAAAGCCCGATGTCGCACGCGTGATGATGGCTGCACGAGTTGGGGCAGCCCGACACGCGCACGCGCAGGTGTTGCAGCGTTGGGTCATAGCCCAACTCCGCCTCCAGCGCGCGTGTGATGTCAGCGGCGGCCGCGCGGGAACTCGTGATCGCCGAGAGGCAGGCCGACGAGCCAACGCAGCGCGTGACATCGAGGAGCTTCCCGGCGCAGCAGGTCGCGAGACCGGCAGGCAGCAGGAATTGATACAGGGCGGGCAGCGCCTCAACGCGCACTCCACGCAAAACGATATTCTGCTCGATCGACGTCCGTAATCCGCCGCCAAAGAGACGGGCCGCCTCGGCCACGACGTCCAACTGCTCCGGGGTGATGTCCCCAAAGGGAACGCGGATCGCCACCGCGGCCAGCCCCGCCTGGCGTTGACGGAGGACATTGGACGCAGACCAGCGGGAGAAATCCTGCGCACGATCGGCAGAGACCGCACCAGCGCCCACGCCAAGGAACGAGACCGGAGGCAGCGGGAAATCCTCCACATGGAATGCCAGTTCATCCGGAAATGGTCCTTCCACCGGCTCGGCCCGCACCGCATCGCGGAACTTCTCGATCCCCCACTCCGCCAGCAGCCATTTCAGCCGGGCGCGAGCGCGATTCTTGCGATCTCCCTCGCGATCGAAGACGCGCAGGATGGCGTCGATGGTCGGGAAGAGTTTCCCCACGGGCACAAACTCCTCCAGCTCCTGGCCGACCTTCGGCGTGGCGCCGAGGCCTCCGCCGACGATGACGCGGAACCCGCGCTCCTCACCGCGTTTCACCGCCAGAATGCCGATATCCGTAAAACATGCCCGTACGTGATCCTCGGGGCAGGAATCGAAGGCGATCTTGATCTTGCGCGGCATGCGCGTGAGCGTGACGTGCTCGCGATAATAGCGATCCACCGCGAGCGCGAAGGGGGTGACATCGAAGGCCTCGTCCGGCTCGACCCCGGAGAAAGGGCAGCACACCACCCCGCGCACGGCGTTTCCCCCGGTCAGCACGGTGGTCAGCCCGGCCACCTCGAGACGGGTGAGATAATTGCACACCGCAGCGCCAGGAATACCGGCCAGTTCCAACCCCGCCCGGGTGGTGAGATGGACTCCCGGCTCCCAGCCGGATTCGCGGCTCAGCTCAGCGACAGCCTCCAGCTGATCCGTTGTAATGACTCCTCCCGGCACCCGCACGCGGATCATGTAGTAGCCCGGCGTGTTGCGCAGTCTGTAGACGCCCCGGCGCACGCGGACGGACTTGGTTTCATCGGTGGGACCGGATTCGCTTTCGATCCGAATCGCTTCGGCTACGGGCTTGGTACTCATGGAAAGACAAAGCGCATGGCGGCAGCGGAATGCCGCAAATGCGACGGGCAATGGGTTGAGGGATGTGGCTGTCCTGCGAAGACTCGCCGCGATGAAATCGAACGCATCCCTCGCCCGTGAAACCGGACGCTCATGCCAGGGGACATGCTGGAACGCGACGTTTTCGTGAAAAACAATCTAGTCAGTCGCTATTTCCCAAACAACCCAATAGACCGCACATCCCTTGTCCATTTCTCACCGTAAAATCACCGCGTGCCTTGGCGGAATCATCCCGCGATCCCGGCTCCCGAGCAGATTAAACCGCTCTAGGCGATGGAGGCCTCCCGCCAGGCCCTCGGCGTAAACCCTGCCTGCTGGCGAAAGACGCGGATGAAGTAGGAAGGCGAAGAGAACCCGCACATCCAGCCGATTTCGGAGATGGAGTGCCTTTGCTCCGACAGCAGATCCCTGGCCATCTCCAGCCGCTCGCGGGTGATCCATGCGCCCAGCGTCATTCCCCGCTCCTCATGAAAACGGCGCGACAGATAATTCGCCGAGCACCCAAGGGTTGAGGCAATACCAGCAACGGAGAGATCGGGATTGCCCAGCAGCGTGCGGGCGAGCTTTTCCGCCTCCGTGATAAGCGGGGATTGGGAGGCAATACCGCCGGAGGGCCGATGCAATTCACCCAGCGCGGTCACCAGAAAAACCTCCAGCAGGCTTTGACGGAACGCGCTGCGGTGCTTCTCCACGACCGGCGCCGATACCTCATCCAGATAGCGAAAGGCCGACCGGCCGCGAGAGCTCACCAGATGCTCGGCCTGGGAGGCATGAATGGCCCCGTCGGGTGAGGCCGAGGCGCGATGCACGAGAAATCCATCGCGCGCCCGCATGAACACGATAGTGCCAAAAAGGGTCTTCCCGTCGATGGGCGTTTCGGCATGGGGCACCCCGGTGGGCATCACGCAGACCTCCCACGTGCGGAGGCGGAAGGAGTCGGCGGGACACTCGAAATCCGTCGCGCCTCCGGTCTGGATAAACAGCTCGGGATAGGGGTGAAAGAACGACCTCGGCTTCCAGCGGAACAGGTCGCTGGGCCGGGGCACCCGCACCTTCAACCGCCCGGCCCGCAGGGCAGAAAGAACCCGTTCGATGTCCTTGGACAAGGGAATCATAGAGGTAAGATTTTTACTATTCTTCGCAGGCAATTGAAACTCATTTCCGTTGTTTTCCGGGTACAACCTGCGATGTCTGGAAACAGAAAATTCCCATGACCTCTCCCATCAACGTCATCGTCTGGGGCGAATATCGCCACGAGAAACGCAACCCGAAAGTCGCCGAGCTGTATCCCGACGGCATGCACGAGACCATCGCTGCATTCCTGCGGAAAGACCCTGCGCTATCCGTCGGCACCGCCACGCTCGACGAGCCGGAGCACGGCCTCACCGAGGCTGTCCTGGAAAAAACGGATGTCCTCATCTGGTGGGGGCACATGGCCCATGGCGATGTGCAGGACGCCATCGTGGAGCGCGTGAAAAAACGCGTCCTGGAGGGCATGGGGCTCGTGGTGCTGCACTCCGGCCACTATGCCAAGATCTTCAAGTCGCTCCTCGGCACCACCTGCTCGCTGAAATGGCGCGAGGCCAGCGACAAGGAGCGCATCTGGAACATCCTGCCGTCGCATCCCATCACGCAGGGGATCGGGGATTACTTTGAGATTCCCGCCGAGGAGATGTACGGCGAGCCCTTTGGCATTCCGACTCCGGACGAGCTTATCTTCATCTCCTGGTTCACCGGCGGCGAGGTCTTCCGCAGCGGCGCGACGTGGTATCGCGGCAATGGCCGGATCTTTTACTTCCGCCCAGGCCACGAGACGTACCCGACCTATCACCAGGCCGAGGTGCAGAAGGTGATCACCAACTCCGTCCATTGGGCCCGCGCCACGGTGCGCATTCCCGATGCCTGCCCGAACTCCCCGGCGCTCGAGCCCCTGCCCAACGACCCGGAGGCGCACCTGCGCTCCAAGATCGGCCACAAATAACCGAGCCTGTATTCCCCTATCCCATGAGCAAGAAGAAAGTTCGTCTCGCCGTCCTCGGCACTGGCGGCATGGCCAATGTCCATGCCGAGAGATTCGCGGCCATCCCGGGCTGCACACTCGTCGCTGCCGCCGACGTGGATTTGCAGCGGGCAAAGGATTTCGCCGCCAAGCACAAGATCCCCGCAGCTTACGCAGGTGTGAAGGAGTTGCTGAAGAAGGCGGACTTCGACGCGGTGACGATCGTCGCGCCGGATGCCTTTCACACGCCGCTCTCCATCGCCTGCCTGAAGGCGGGCAAGCACGTGCTCTGCGAGAAACCCCTCGCCGTCACCTATCCCGATGCCCGCAAGATGGTGGCTGCCGCGAAGAAAGCCGGAGTCATCAACATGGTGAACCTGTCCTATCGCGACTGGCCCGCCATCCAGGCCGTGGAGAAGGTGATCCGCTCCGGCGAGATCGGCGAGGTGCGCCACATCGAGGCCAGCTACCTCCAGGCCTGGCTCGCCAGCAAGGTGTGGGGCGACTGGCGGACCACCCCCGCCTGGCTGTGGCGTCTTTCGTCCAGGCATGGCAGCAAGGGCGTGCTCGGCGATGTGGGCGTGCATATCGTGGACTTCGCCACGTTCCCGGTGGGCCCGCTCCAGTCGGTCTTCTGCCGTCTCAAGACCTTCCCGAAGGCGAAGGGCAACCGCATCGGGGAATACGTCCTCGACGCCAACGACTCCGCCGTGCTCAACGTCGAGTTTGCCAACGGCGCGCTCGGCACGATCCACACCACCCGCTGGTGCGGCGGCCACGCCAACCGGCTGTTCCTCAAAATCGCGGGCACAAAGGGCACGGTGGAAATCGATTCCGACAAAACGACTGCCGGTTATCGCATCTGCTCGGGTCCCGACCTCGACAAGGCCCAGTGGCGCGACGTCGAGGCTCCGGCTGTGCCAAACAACTACCAGCGCTTCATCAAGGCGATCCAGACCGGCAGGCAGGATCAGCCGGATTTCGCACGTGGCGCGGAGATGCAGAAGGTGCTCGACGCTTGCTACGTCTCCGACGAGAAGCAGGTCCCTGTGAAGTTTTAGGACCGGATTCCGAAAAGCTAGATCTGGCCGCGCCGCGCCTCCAGTTCGCGGCGCACGACCGCGAATCGCTCCCGCGTAAGCGGATAAAACCAGACCGCACCCATCGCCACGGCCCAGAGCACCAGCGGGAGGCCTAGATAAATCACAAACATCCGGCCCAGGGTCTCTGGCGACTGGACGGGGAAAGCCGCGTCGAAACCGGAGACCTGGAGGGCCACGCCGCCGATGCCCATCGACAAAGTGAGCGCCGCCTTGATGAACCAGTAGTGAAAAGCATTGATGGCGCCTTCTCGGCGGCGGCCGGTGTGGCGCTCGTCCCAGTCGGCCACATCCGCCTTCATGGATGGCAGGAAGAGCCAGACTGCAGAAAGCGAACAAGACTCAAAGACGCCGGAAACGATCTGCAGCCAGGGACGAGACGGCGTCATCAGAAAGATATTCAGCAGATGGCCGAACATGCTGCATGCCAGCATGAGAATCACGACGCGGCGCTTGTCCCAACGTTCGCCGAGCCAGATAAAGAGCGGAATGGTCGACACGCCGACCAGCACGACCACCGTTCCCTTCCATCCGGCGATCACCGCGCCGAGCACCAGATCGCCCTGGCAGGCGTAGTAAAAGTTCACGTACTGCCCCAAGCTGGCCACCGACATCGTGCCGAGGAGGAGGAAAAACACGAGGACATTGAGCGACCAGAGGGGGCCGCACCGGGCAGACTCCTTGATGCTCTGCCAAAAGGGATCGCGGACCTGCCGCCGAACCTCTGACTCATAATACCGCTCCTTGACAAAGAGCGCAGGCAACAGACCGAAGCAAAAAATGCTGACTGCAATCAGCCAGCAGACAAGACGCATGCCAGCCACGATGGGCTTCTCCCCCGGGGTATTCCCCGCCAGAGCGGCCAGCCATGGCTGGATGGCTGCGAGAATCTCCCGCAATCCGGCAGACCTTCCCTCCAGGGCTGCCGGGTCACCCGACGCCAGCGTGCCGACGAGAATCACAAATGCCAGCAGCCACCCTCCAGCCAGATAGGAGAGTTTGCTAAAAAACGTCATCCATCCGGTGAGGCGGGTGCGTTCATCGTAGCTCGGCGTGAGCTCCAACTGCATCGCATAGTACGGAATCGACCACATGGTGAAGCTGGCGAAAAAAAGCATCCCGACCACCAAGAGGTAGAGCGTTCTTCCCGTGTCTCCCAAGCCTCCCGGAATATTCCAGAACAATGGATACAGCAGGGCGGAAATGACCGCCCCCACGAGTAGATACGGTCGCCGCCGCCCCCAGGGCGTGCGGGTGTTGTCGGACAGGTTGCCCATCACGGGATCAATGATGGCATCCCAGGCCCGATAGGCCATGAGGATGCCTCCCAGCACGACAGGACTCAGCCCGAGGCCGATATTGAAGAAGGGCATCCAGAGCACGCCCGTCATGAGCCCCGTCGCCACATACTCAGTGTTCATGCCCGCGGCGAAGGCAATCTTCTGGAACGGCGGAATGCAGTCGCCGGGGGCGATTTTCTCAGGCATCAGATCAACAGAGGAGAGCGGGTGAGGGAAATCTCGCTCCGACAATATCTCAGGGTTGGCGACGACGGCCCAATAGTGTCGCGACCAGTGCCGCTCCGCTCACACCCAGCGCTGTGGTGGAGGGTTCAGGAACGGCGGAGACCGTGAAGTATCCCGTCTCCGAAGAGAACGAAAAGTTATACCCTCCCGTGGAGCCGTTCCACTCGTTGCCCGAGTTGGCCAGGTTCAGCGAATAGAGCCCGGCGATCTGGACCCCTCCCAGACCTCCGGTGATACCTTCCGGAGTGGCGAAGGCTTCATAGGTCCCAGCCTGGGCCGAGGACTCGAAGTTAAAAATCAACGTCGAACCAGCCAGCGAGACGGGTGTCGTTCCGCCGTTCAGCTTTCCGATGTTCGCTCCGTTCACTCCGAAGGTATACTTCGATGTTCCCACCGCCCGGGCTCCGAGGTTCAGTTCGGCGCCGGCGGCCACCACGATGCCCCCCACAGCGTTGAAGTCGGTATCTCCGTCAATGGTGAGCGTGCCCGCCTTCACCTCGAGGATGCCGATATTGCGATTGGACCGCAGCGTGCCGACGTAGCTGGTATCCGCAGGGTTGAAACGAAACACCGAGGTGGCATCGATCACCCCCACGCCCGAAAGATTGCTGGCCCGGGAGTTGACATTCGATCCGCTGATTGCCTCGAGTACCACCCCCGCTCCGAGCACGGTCTGCACGTTGGCAGCACTGAGGTCAAAGGCGCGGGCCTTGATTCCCCCCGTGCCATTCGATCCGCGCAAATCCCACAACGCGGTCGTCTCCGCGCCTTTGTTCGGAGTCCATTTGCCGTAGTTCTGTCCCAGGCTCAGGTCGAGAACATGACCATTCGTATTGACCTGATATGTCGTGACACCGCTGGTCGCACCGCCCGTGGCGCTGAGCTGCACGCCATTGCTGGCCAGGGCGAGATCGCCCGTCAACTTGAGGGCGACGGTACGCCCCGCGGACTCCTGCGTAAGATAAAGGCCTGTGGCAGTGGGAGCAGTGACGGAGACTTCCAGATCGGCATTGTTGCGACCGATGAGATAGAGACGATTCAATGCGGTGTCGCTCTGGAATGTCTTTGTTCCGGAACCGCGGACCGAGAAATTGACTGATCCTATGGTCGTATTGGCCAGAGAAACACTGGGACCGTCAAAGTAGATCGAACCCCCACTCCCGCTGGTGGTGGAGATCGATCCTCCCGTGGAGCTGAACGCCCCCTGAATCGCCAGCCGCACGGCGGAGTAGCTTGTGGTATCGAGAAGCACCGAGCCGCCTGCCAGAGAGAGCCCCCGGGTGAGCGTATTCTGCGCAGTCGATGAAGACGTTCCCGTCGCGGAGGACCCGACCTGGAATACGCCGCCTGTATTGACAATGACATTGGAGGCAAGGTCGTTTCCGCTGCTGCTCCCCTGAATGAAGTCAAAAACCAGCCTCCCCCCGGCTTCCACGGTGATGCCGGGACTGGAAGCATCCGCCCCGACCTGGAGGGTGATCTTTTCCGCCGCACCGCCAAACCGTACCTCCGATGTTCCTGCGGTCGCACCGATGGCGAAGCCATCAGTGAGCGTCAAATTTCGCTTGATGGAAAAGACGTTCACCGCGCCAGCCGTGCTCTGGGTGATGTCGAGACCGCCCAGTTTGCCCGAGGCCGCCGCGTCGTAGGTGACAGTGCGGGTGCCGGAGGTGACATTATCCAGGCCCGCCGTATCTCCGATACCGGGAACACTGCCTCCCCAGTTCGCGGAATCGGACCAGTTGCCGCTATTGTTCGGATTGCCATTGCCCGTCCAGGTGATTTGCGCCGATGCGGCACCTGTCGCCAGGGCGAGGATGAAGAGAGTTATTCGGGAGGTTTTCATTATGAGTTCTAGTTGGATTTCGGACTGTTGGAGGGAGGTAAAAGCAGATCAGACAACGGCACGCTCGAGCACCAGATGTCCTCCTTGCCAAAGGAATACATCACGTAGAGACGGTCCCCGGCGACAAGCGCCGAGGGATACTGCGGACCGCCGCCCCTGCCTCGCACAGCTTGCCGTGGCACCCGCCATGCCTGCACTCCCGTCCGCAACGCATAGGTTCGCGGGAAATCGTATCCATCGGAACTCACGGCGACATCGAGAGTGTCGCGATCGTAGTGATTGGGACTCTGCGGATTGTCGAACGCCGCAGCACAGTGATTGCCGATGAGCAGGATGGACCCATCGGGCGCGGAAACATTGACATCAAGAGAGGGCGAGTCCGGGATATCGGTCGGCATGGCCTTTGACCAGGTGGTTCCGCAGTCCCTGGAAAAGCTGACATATTTGCGATGGGAGAATTTATCGTCCCGGATCACGGCCACCCAGGACTTGTCGCCAGCTTCATAGACCGTGGGCTCGACCAGGCGGGCAGTGTCAACCGGGACCGGCAGCGGCCCCTTGAACCGGGGAGTCGTCTCCGAGACGCGGTTGATCGAGTCGGCTATCGGCTGATAGGCCGGATCGCCGTAGGGAATAAACGCATAAGCGAGATCCTTCGCGCGATTCATCCTCGTCGAGAGGGAAAAAACGGGACCCAGCTCTCCCTGCGGCGTCACTTCGCGCGCCAGGATGCCGAGATACTCGTAACGCTGGAAGATATGCTCGCTGTCGCGCGCGGGAGCGCGGCTGGTCCGGTCGGAGTTTTCCCATCCGACAAAGTTGTAGATGCGCGCCGTCAGATAAACCTTCCCGTCATGAACGTGCCAGGGGGCAGCGACCGAGTAATAGCCAAAGCCGTCCTCCCAGCCCCGCACCTCGCTCGGAGGAGGAAAGGCTTCCGCCCATTTCCGCCACCCGGCTCCATCCGGCGAAATCGAAAACAACACCCTTTGACCCGCCGCATCCTCCCCCTTCGGATGATTGCTCCACGCGGCAAAAAACACCCCTCCCTGACAGGCAAGCTGGGGGTGATGATTGTAGGCTCCGGCTTCGACCGCATCCTGAAAGATGAGCGCATGCCGCGCGCTCTTCAGGATGGGATATCCCGAGCCCTCCACTCCGGCCCGCGCTTTTCCACTCCCCCACATCGCCACGACGGGCGTGCCCTGGGAGTTGACTTCCCCGGAAAGCAAAAACCCGGAGCGTGCCGGCGCAGGTTCCGCAGCGTGCGCGGACGATCGGACATCGGAGGCCGACGGTGGGAAGCAGCCGGAAACAAGCAGGGCGAAAGCGCATCCCGTCACCAAGCGACCGGCTTGGTCAAGTATCACGATATTTTTCGGGAGCATCTTATTCGATATTGTCGGTGGGAGTCGGCGGGGTCGGGGAAATCCAATACCCTGGGAAGCGATAAGAAATGCCTGCGGGGAGCCAGGCGCTGCGGGCTCCATCCTCCCCGAAGAGTCCAGACTCCGAGGGTTTCATGGACTCCACATGACCATCGGTGAAGACCCCATGCTGGCGGGTGCCTCCCATGTGCCGAAACATGGCCTTGCGCTGAGCCAGCGTGGTGCGCCCATCGTTCCACGGCCCGCGGTCGTCGACGTTTGCGGTCGGCATGTCGACCACCATCAGGACCGGCGAGCCAGCCACGCGCGAAAGGTTGCAGTCAATAGACGAACCCACGAGATAAACGGAAATCCCATACGTGCTGCGCTTGTCGGTGGGATCTGCCAGCACGGGGCGGGGCGACGCCGCCGGACAGACAATGCCCTTTCGCAAAGCACCATCCCCCGAGAGATTCATATACGGCTGAACGCGCGTCTGCCAGGAGGTCGGATCCTGCGTGGTCGAGCGGGCGGGGAACTTTCCATTGTTCTCCGCAGTGTAGATGGCGATGCCCGCGCCGATCTGCTGCAGGTTTCCGATGCACTTCGCGTCACTGGCAGCCGAGCGCGCGCGAGACATCACGGGCAGCAAAAGGCTGGCCATGATGCCAAGGATGGCGATGGCCGCGAGCAACTCCGCCAGAGTGAAGCCCGGCAATCCAGCGGGTCGGCGGATACCCTTGTGCGAGAAAACGGAGGGACCATTCATGGGATGCTCCTGGGACAGGAAGACGGGATCGCGGCATGGGCAAAAGGGGAATTCAAGCAAAGCCGCTGCTCCCAAACCTCAACTTTTCGATGAAAGAGAGCAAGAGCGTTAATCTCGGCCGCCGATATGGTCGACGCTCCCAACCGGGCCAAAGGCGTCATCGGCACGCCGTGAATCCCGAGATAGGTCTTCACGGAAAACGGGTAGCCGACATCCACCGCCGGGCTGCTTTCCACCAGGAACGACTGAAGTTCGCGGGCGACTTCCGGCTCCTCATCGAAATGCTGGCACAGCCAGGCATAAAGATGCGGGATGGCGTTTGCTCCCACACCGCTAAAGCCGTGTCCGCCGGCCTGAAGACTTGCGAGCAGGGTAGCCGTATGGGCGTTGTAAAATCTCAGAGGCGTCGCGTTCGCTGCCGCCAGCTTGGCCTTGATGAGTGCCAGATCGCAGCATGTGTCTTTGAGAAAATGAAACCGCCCGGTCTGAGCCGCCCACCCCGTCATGGATGCGCTCAACACCCTCTTGTAAGGGACGGGACATTCATACAGGCCGAGCGAAATCGACGGATCGACCCTCTCCAGAAGATCTTCGACACAAGCCTTCCAGACGTCCTCTCCTTCATGGGCGTAGGCAAATTGATTCGTCAGCAAGATCACGGACCGGACGCCGGTCGCCGCGACCTTTGCGATAGATTCCGCCAACGCCTCGGGAGCGCTCACGGCGGAGCGCAAGGAAAAGCCCGACGGCAGAGCCCCCGACGCGATCACGGGCACCCGACCCGCCACCCGACCGACCGTGTGGCGCGCAATAGAAAGACGCTCGTCCTCGGAGAGATGAAAGATCTCGCTCGAAAGGCAGGCGGCGAAAAGCCCCTGGCTTCCGCCAGCCACATACCAGTCGATCAAGGCGTCGAGAGCCGGCCAGTCGATTCTCCCGTCTTCCGCAAAAGGCGTGAGCATGACCGGCCAGGAGCCAGCCTCCAAATGCGAGGACGACACGGGGGAGACTTGGACAAGGGGAGCAAACATCATTCAGGATTTCCTTTCAGACTATTCGCATTGCCGGATAAATCTTTACCGAATACGGTATTTATTATTTCGTTTTTGCCCAAAATGAAGCCCTCCGAAAGACGTTCAACCTTCCAGATGCTCATGATCTGCCGACCCGACTGGGCGTACGGTCGCAACATGATGCTCGGAGCGCGTCACTATGCATTCACGACCGGGACGATCGAAGTGGGCAACGGTCTGCTCAAACCCGGAGATTCCGTGCATGAAGTGGTGCGCCGCCAGCATATCGACGGCATCATCGCCGTGGTCCATCATCAGGAGCTTGAAGAGGAGTTGCTGCAACTCCCGATTCCCATCGTCAATGTTTCCAACGTCCTTTCGTCCACCCGCCTCCCTCTGGTCACGCAGGATGATGAACAGGTGGGCCGCCTGGCTGCCGAGCATCTGGCAGCGTGCGGCTGCACAACATTCGCCTGCTGGGAACAAAAGAATGCCCGCTTCTCCAACGAACGTCTGCAGGGCTTTCGACAGGTCCTCGAGCGCACGTCACCCCGCTCGCCATGTCACACCGCAGGATGCGGACCGATTGCGAAAGAGCAAGGGCCTGAACTCATCGCTCGTATGCGCAAGTGGCTCCGCAAGCTTCCTCCCCAGACCGGAATCTTCGCAGTCCTCGATCCCTTTGCATTGCATTTGCTGCAAGCCGCCCGGGAGGAAAACCGCCAGGTCCCCGAGGATCTCGCGATTCTCGGTGCGGGAGATGACGAGTTCTGGGTGGATTTCGAGCGCATCCCTCTCTCCAGCGTGAAGCTGCCTTCGTGGCAAATCGGTGTGGAGGCAACGAAGCTCCTGGAAACGATGATGCGAACAGGTCAGAAGCCGGATGGGGCGCTTCATCTTGCCGTTACCGAGGTGGCCGCACGCCGATCGACCGACGTGCTCTTCGCAAAAGACGAGGCCGTGATGCGCGCGGTCACCTATATCCGCCAACACGCAGCAGAGAATATCTACGTCGAGGATGTCGTCCGCGCTTCGGGCATCTCACGCAGCGGGCTGCAGAGAAGGTTTGCCTCGGTGCTCGGCAAGTCCGTGCTGCACGAAATCCAGCGCGCACGCATCGCGCGGGTACAGTCCCTGCTGCGCACGACCGATCTCAAGCTCGCTGCGATTGCCGAATCCTGCGATTTCCCCGACACACCCCGGCTACATGTCCTTTTCCGGCAGTTCACCAACCGTACCCCGGGCGAGTACCGGGCAATGTTTCGGAAAAAGTAAACCGCTCCTCGGCAGATATCGCCCGGACTCGCCGCCCCTCCCCGGCAAGAAATGGCTGTCTTGCGAAGGACGTCGCCTGCTAAGGTTTTGACGGTGAGAAGTTCAGCCGCCTGACAAATCAGTGTCGGCCAGGGAACCGCGCAAAGCACGGAACCCGGGCGCGAGCATCCGATATCTGGCGATGGCACCAACCCTCCTCGCTCGCCCTTCGCCTAAATACCCATCTGCAATACCGGGCCATGAATCCCTCGCTCCTCATCGTACTCTCCATCCTCGCCGCAGCGGTGGCTCTCTTTACGATCAACAAACCCCGGATGGATGTCGTGGCGCTGCTGGTGATCGTCGTCCTGCCGCTGACGGGCATCCTCACCGTGCCGGAGACGCTGGCCGGATTCAGCGATGCGAATGTCGTGCTCATCGCCCTGCTCTTCGTCATCGGCGAGGGGCTCGTGCGCACCGGGGTGGCCTATCAGGTGGGCGACCTGATCATTCATCATGCGGGCAAAAGCGAATCGCGGCTGATCGTGCTGCTCATGCTCGCGGTGGCCGGGCTGGGCTCCGTCATGAGTTCCACGGGAGTCGTCGCGATCTTCATCCCCGTCGTGCTGAGCATCGGCGGGCGGCTGGGAATTCCCATGTCCCGGTTGATGATGCCGCTCAGTTTTGCCGGGCTCATCAGCGGCATGCTCACGCTGGTGGCGACCCCGCCCAACATGGTCGTCGACAGCGCGCTGCGGCAGGATGGGCAGGCGGGTTTCCGCTTCTTCAGCTTTACCCCCATCGGGTGCATCATCCTCGCGGTGGGCGTGCTCTACATGCTCTTTGCCCGGCGGTGGCTGAACTCCGCGCCCACGCCACGCAAACACACCAGCCGATCGCGGCGCAGCCTCATCGATCTCGTGCGCGAGTACGAGCTGTCGGCCCGCGAGTACCGCATGCGCGTGCTCCCGCACTCTCCGCTGATCGGCAAGGCGCTCAAGGACATCCAGCCGCGGCGGAGACATCGCGCCAGCGTGGTCGCGATCGAGCGTCCCGGCAAATTGCAGAAAACCATCATCAACCCGACCGCGCACACGGAGCTGGCGGCGGGCGACATCCTCTTCATCGACGTTCCCGAGCCTGATCCGGATGAGGCGATGGCGGTGGCCCGGGACTTCGGCCTCGAGCTGCTTCCGCTCAAGGGCGGCTACTTTACCGACCAGTCGCGGGAGGTCGGCATGGTCGAGGTCATCATTCCTCCCGGCTCCGGCCTCATTGGCAGGAACATCGTGGAAGCGGAGTTTCGCAGCGAATACAAGCTCCACGTCATCGGCCTGCGCAGCGGTTCCATCTCGCTGCAGGACCAGATCATGGAGCGCAAGCTCAAGGCCGGCGACATGCTCCTGCTCATCGGCCCGTGGAAGGCAATACGGAAGATCCAGGCAGACAGCCCCGACCTTCTCGTCCTGACGCTGCCGACGGAAATCGATGAGGTGGCGCCCGCGTCGCGACAAGCGCCCCTGGCCCTCGCGAGCCTGCTCGTCATGGTCGCCCTGATGGTTTTTGGCGTCGTGCCCAACGTCCTCGCCGCCCTCATCGGCTGCCTGCTGATGGGGCTGTGTCGCTGCATCGACATGAGCAGCGCCTACCGCTCGATCCACTGGCAGAGCCTCATTCTGATCGTAGGCGTGATGCCCTTTGCCACGGCATTGCAGAAAACGGGCGGCATCGACCTGGCGGTGAGCGGACTCATCGATGTCTTTGGCAAGGCGGAGCCGCGCGTCCTCCTCGGCAGCCTTTTTGTCTTCACCTCCGTCATCGGCCTCTTCATCTCCAACACCGCCACCGCGGTGCTCATGGCTCCCATCGCGCTGAGCGTCGCCTCGCACATCGGCGCTTCTCCCTATCCCTTTGCCATGACGGTCGCTCTCGCGGCCTCGGCCGCCTTCATGACGCCCATCTCCTCCCCGGTTAACACGCTGGTGCTGGGGCCAGGTCAATACCGCTTCGGGGACTTCGTGCGCGTGGGCGTGCCCTTCACCATCATCGTCCTGCTCATCAGCGTGCTGGTGGTTCCGCTGCTCTTCCCCTTTCGCTAAAGCGCCCCGGGTCCAATCCGGGATATGGCGTGCGCGCAGGCGGAGGGAAAAGTCAAAACAGCGATGGCGAGTCGCTGGGTTTGGGGAGTTCGGAGGGGTTCACCTCCATGAGCTCGAGGATCTCGTAGATGTCCCGGCAGCGCATGAGCCGGGAGGCGTCGAGGTTGAGCTTGTCAGCGATCGCATATTCGTTGCCAAAGAGGCCGGGCAGCGGGTCCCAGTTGCCGGCAAAGCGAATATCTTCCCCGGTAACGGAACGAACGGCTATTTCCAAACGCTGGCGGGTCGTCATGATCTCGGGGCTATTTGGCGAAATTGAGCCCCCGATGTCCAACCCAGAAGAAAGGCGGCGGAAACGGCGAAACCACGCCCTCAAAGAACCCCCTCTCCTCCAATAAATTAGGCAATTTGCATCATCAGAAAAAACACTTCTTGACCGCCTGGCGAAATCCGATGCTGCGTATACCTACCTCCCCGCAGGGGAGGCCTGCCAGGCGTTCCTCCCGGGCATCTGCCGGAGGCGGTACTGGCCCGGGGGAGTCTTGACCATCTTTCGAAACACGGCTGAGAAATAATACTCGTCGGCAAACCCGCACATGCCCGCGATCTGCTTCAGGCTGTGGGGGGACGTGACGAGCAGCACCTTCGCCCGGTCGAGCCGCACCTCGCGCAAATAGCCCACGAGGGACCGCCCCCGGGCCGTGCGAAAGAGATGCCGCAGGTGGCTCTCGCTCAAGCCGACATGATCCGCGATCTCACTCAGCGACGCGATATCGGCAAAGTGCTGGCGGATGAATTGCTCCGCCTTGCGGACGTACCGCTCCGCCGTCGAAATCCGCAAGCTCTCGGAGGCTTCGCAGGCTCGTTTGACCAGAGCGAGCAGCACGGCCGTCACCCGTAAATCGAGCACCCGCTGGTCCAGCGGCGAGCCATCCCCGTAGCTGCGCGAGAGCGACTCGATTTCCTCAACCAGCCAGTCTCCGTCCGCGCCCCCGAGGAGGAACCCGTAACGGAGCTTCCGGGCGGCGGCGGGAGGCAGCGCGACCTGGATGCACACATCCTCGCACTCCTCCTCAGCCTGCTGGTCGTGGACCTCCCTCGGGGCGTAGACCACGATGTCCCCGGCGGAAAACGCAGTCGCGGCGCGGTTCACGCGGGTGCGCCCGACGCCCCTCGGATGATAAACGATCTCGGCCGCGTAGTGGGCGTGATCCGCGCAGGTCGTGCCCTCCGGCATGACGTGCCGGGCCCCCGCGACAAAGCGCAGGGTATGCGACGGCAGGCTCGAGAGAACATCGCGCCATCGCGTCGGATTCAGCAGCTCCAGGCCGACATCGTCCTTCATTTCCGCATGCCTAGCGCATTTCCCTTTCAGCGAAAATCACAAAAGAAGGCCGATAATTCGAATGGCGAAAACCACGCGCCAATGGGAGGAGATCAGCATGAGCACAGAATCTCCCCGCCGCCTGTTTTTCCCAGCCGCCCAGCAGGTCGGCATCGAATCTTTCACACCTCCCGTCGTCGCCGAGGGCGAGGTGCGCGTCCGCACGGAATACTCGCTGATGAGCACCGGGACGGAGAATATCGTCTTCAACCGGCTCTTTGACCCCGGCACACACTGGGACGGCTGGGTGAAATATCCCTTCTACCCCGGTTATTGCGTGGTAGGTACGGTGGAGGAGTCCCGCAGCAGCGAGTTCGCTGTCGGCGACCGTGTCGCGCTGCGCTCGGGCCACCAGTCTCACTCGGTCGTTCCCGCCGCGAAGTGTACCCTCATCCCGGACGGCGTGGATTTTCAGGATGCCCTGTGGTTTGCCCTCGCCAAGATCGCCTTCCACGGCGCGCTGGTGGCGGATCATTACCTCGGCGACACCGTTCTCGTCATCGGGGCGGGCCCGATCGGCCAGATGGCGATTCGCTGGGCCCGGGCGGCCGGAGCGCGGACCATCATCAGCGTGGACTCCGCCGCGGAGCGCCTGAAGCTCGCAGCCAAAGGCGGCGCGACCGCCACGATCGCCTCGGGCATCGAGTCCGCAAAAGAGGAAATCCTGAAAGTCAACGGCGGCGAGCTCACACGTCTCGTCATCGACACGACCGGGAATGCGGTCGTGTTTTCGCGCGCGCTGGAACTGGTGAAATCCTTCGGCAAGCTGGTCCTGCTGGGCGACACCGGCAAGCCTGCCGACCAGCGCCTGACGCTCGATGTCATCACGCGCGGCCTGACCATCGTCGGCGCCCATGATCTCCATGAGACCGAGCAATGGAACGCGCGGTCCATCACCAGCCTGTTCCTGTCGCTCGTGGCGGACAAGCGCTTCTCACTCGCCGACCTGATCACGCACTCCTTCCAGCCCGGCGAATGCGTCCAGGCCTATGCCGCGGCCAATCGCGACCGCGCAAAGACGATGGGCATCATCTTCGACTGGCGCACCGCCTAGACTGGCGATTGCCAGCCTCGCAAAAAGGGGAGCCGGGTTCAGGCCCGGCCCCAGAGGCGCAGTTGATCGATGCACATGCGGGCGCTCTTGAGTGACGATACCTCGTACTCCTCCTGCTCCGCGACATACCACTCGACGACGCCGATCTCCTCGGCGGCGGCAAAGATGGCGTCGAAATTGACTGCTCCCAGACCGATCTCGCACTGGCGCTCGCCCATGCGGCCGTCCTTGAGATGAATGAGCGGCACGCGCGATCCCAGGCGATGCAGGAGATCCTGCGGCCGCTTCCCCGCGTGCTGCACCCAGTAGACATCGACCTCGGCGGAGAGGTTGCGGGGTTCCGCCGCATCGAGGACCCATTCAAAGGCCGTGCGTCCGTCCACCGTGGCGATCTCGTGGCCGTGGTTGTGATAGCTGAAGCGCAGACCGTGCGCCCGGAGCGCCGCGCCGATGGCGTTGAACTCCTCGCCGAGCGCCTCGCACTGCGCCCGCGTGGCGACGGCCTCGGGAGCCATCCAGGGGCAGATGATGTCCCGGGCCTCAAACAATGCCGCCTCCGCGACGACTTGCAGCAGATCGCTTTTCAGTCGGTCGATGCCGACATGCATGCCGGAGACTTTCAGACCGGCCTCGCGCACGGCCTCGCAGGCCGCCCGGGCGTCGAGGTTTCCGTAACCCGCCAGCTCGACGCCGTGATACCCCATCGCGGCCACCTCGGTGACAGCATGGTGAAAGTCCTGATCGACGACATCACGGAGGGTCCACATCTGGAGGGAAACCAATGGCTTTTTCATGGGAGGAAAAATCGGGGAAGGGGGATGAGTTTTCAGACTGGCAGGTGACTTAGCCACCCAGCAAGACTTATCCTATCCTAGAGCGTTACGGCGAAACCTCCAGCCGCTTCTTTGGCGAAAAACGCTCTTGTCCCGCGCGAATCCGCGTTCCCTCAGGGTTTCGCGGCGGCGGCTTCCGCCTTGCGTGCGGCGACCGCCTCATGCGCCACCTGCCGCAGCAGGGCGGCATCCTCGGGCGACATGCCGGGGGGGACGAAAGAATTATCCAGCACGCTGTCGTTGAAGATGACCTCGTACCACACACAGGAGATGAGGAAGCGCCCGTAGAGATTGGAGTGCTTCGCGTCGAGGATGAGCTTGGGCTGGTTGGTCGTCTTGTCCTTGTCCCATTTCCATCCGACATTCAGGCTGGCCTGCTGATCGGGCAGCGAGCCGGGAGCCGGGTTGGCGTAGTCAAACTTCGGATCAGGGAAGGTGAATGTCCAGCGCGGCAGCTTGCGCGCGGCCTGATAGGCATCGCCGGAAGGAATGATCCGCAGGCCGTAGCGCTGGGAGAGCTTGTCGTAAGCCGCCTTGAGACCCTCGTACATGGACTGCTGGTTGAGCTTGCCGTCCTTGAACATCTCGTGGTCCTCGCGATAGGCCCAGGTCTCCTGGATCAGAATCTCCGCCGTGGGTGCGTTCTTGCGGATATAGTCGATCAGGATGCCCGCAAAGGGTTCGTAGGATTCCTCCTTGAAGCTGGCGTTGCTGACCTGCTGGATGGTGACGAAGTTCCATGGCTTGCTGGCCAGGATCGCCTTGAGGTTGATCTTCTTTTTGTCGGGCGTCGCGAGGTAGGCTGGCGCGTTGTACGGGCTGCCCTTCGGGTCGTCGGCATTCGCCTCGTAAGCCTGGAGGTAGCCGACATGCTGGGCGAGCGAGTGACCGCCGAGATTGGCGCGCACGAGAAGGAGATTCTTGCCCCCGGCCCTGGCCAGGTCGGGCAGAAGCGCGCAGGCATCGTCGGCGAAGCTGTTTCCCACGGTGAGAACCTTGACCTGCTGGCCCTCTGATTTTGCCTCCTCCGCCGCGCCGAGACGCGAGACCGCAAGCACGGGAACCAGAGCGAGGAGGAGCGAATGGCGGAATGATCGAGCGACGCGGGAAACCGCGGTCCGGATGGAGGAAGGGAAGGGTGTCATCTGGGCGAGGTTTCAGCTTAAATTCTGGCGGGAATCACACAAGCTCCCGCTTTGGAACGAGGGCTGTATCTTCATGATAAAGCAAGAAAAGTCCCCCACCAGAAAGGACTTACCCATTCGCACGTAAGAGCATGCATCGATCGGGGCATGAACTTTCAAAGGGAACCGCCTTGTTCCGCACTATGAGAATGAGTAGACTCATATCCAGCCGTGAAGGCGTCAAAGCCAGTCATGGACGATGAATCTATCCGTGATCTTTCTGGCACATGTCTTCCGCCATTGACCTCTACATTTCCCCCGATCGCATCGGGGATATCCTGCCAGTTCTAAAAAGCAGGAACTTTCAAGTGACTGTACAACCAAGAAAGCTTTCGAATGGGTTGATTGGAACCGAGTTTTTAGTGACAGAAAATCCCCATCGCGTGTCAGTGATCAACTGCCCTCTATCACCGGGAAAGACTTCACACTATCTACTCTGTCTTGCGAATCGTCACGATAATGATCTCCTAATCAGGGTCGTCGAAACGCTGCGCGCTGCTGGTGCAGAAGAAAAGCACCGATGAACATCTTGGCCATACGATCAATGACTTCCCGGCTATTGATAGTCTGGGATGCGTCATCGCAAACACGGGCCTGACCTTATTTCCCGGAGGCGATTCTCACATAGCTGCCGCCACGGAGTCCAGGAGCGCGGAGGTTCCCCGGGCGTAGCGGAAGCCCGACGCCGCAGGGACCGGGAGATTTTTCACCAGGCCGAGGTAATGAAACTGCCGCCCCATGCTCTCGGGGTGAATGAGCGTCTGGAGATTGCGCAGAGCCTTGCGGGAATCCCCGACGGGCGCGGCGCCCTCCAGCGCGCGGAGATAGGTCTCCGACGCCCCCACGAGATAATGGTGCTGGTCGGCAAAACCCTCCACCGCGAGGCCGAACCCGACCGCGTCTCCCGCCAGTTGGGTGAAATCGACATGCGAGGTGATGTCCTTTGCCCCGGGATCAGACAATACATCGTCATCCCTGCGGTGGCCGGAATAGCAGGAGAAGGTGCCGCGCGTGCGGTGATCGGCCCAGAGGTTTTCCCGGGTGTAGCCGTAGTCGATGACCAGGATCATCCCGGCCTCCAGGCGCTCCGCGACAGCGGCCAGCCAGGCCGAGGCGGCGGGGCGCACCTCCAGCAGAAATCCCTCGGGGCGCGCGGGCAGCGCCGGCGGGATCACGGCGGTATTGGCTGGTTCAAAGGAAAACCCGTCTCCCGAGCGCGCGACCATCAGCTCCTTCCAGCCCTCGCCCTGGGACTGGAGCAAATGAAACGGCAGGGCGTCGACCAGTTCGTTGGAGAAATGCACGCCCCGGAACACCGGCAGCGCGGAAACATCGGCCACCCAGCCGACGCGATCCCCGAACCGGCCCAGTGTTTTCTCCTGCTCCGCCCGCCAGAAGGGCGTCGGCTCCACGATCAGGTAGCGAAAGCCGCCCGGAAGGAGCTCCCCCAGAGCCTCCAGCACATCGGCGGCCAGGGTGCCGTCATGCGCCCCCTGCTCGACCACGGTAAAATCGTCCGGCTTTCCCAGCCTGTCCCACACCTCCACGAACTGCCCGGCCAGAAGCCGCCCGAAGAACGCGCCGACGCTGACATTGGTGAAAAAATCGCCCTGCTTCCCGATGCGCACCTTGCCGCTGGCGTAGTAGCCGTCGCCCGGGTCGTACAGGGCGAGTTCCATGAACCGGGCGAACGAAATCGGACCCGAGGCGTCGATTTCCCGCGCGATCAGGTCACTGACCGCGGGTGATTTCCCGGACATAAACGTTGACCTGGCCATCGGCGCCCCGCTTCACGTCGGTGATGAGGAAGGGCCGACGCGAGTCGCGGCTGAAGGTCGCCCCCTCGCCCGGTGGCTTGGTTCCCGACGGATACTCGACGATGATGCGGGTGTTGGACGTCTTGCCGCCGATGCCGAGAGTCTCGGAGAGGCCATTGTTCGCCCGCAGCACGGCGCGATTCTGCCCGGCAGCGGTGACGACGAAGTTGCCCTGGAGGTAGATACGCTCTCCCGCGAGTCCGCGCCCGGCGAGATCGGTCATGTCAGGAATGCTGGAGAGCCGTCCGCGAGGCATCTGGCCAGGAGAATAGGTCGGCCAGTTGCCGCTGCCGGTATTCGCGATGGATTCCTGGGGCGGCGCGGGAGTACCCGCAAAGGCTGGAGACGGCGAGGCTCCCGCCTCGGCTGGAGTCGGGGTGGGCTGCTCGGCCCCGGCGGTGACCGGGATGGCGGGCTTCACCGGAGGCTCGGCAGGCGACGGCGTCGGCGTGGGAATGGGCGGCACCGGGGCGGTCTCATCCGCGAGCTTCGGGCGCTCGACGCGCACGAGCTGGGCCTGGGGCCGCCGGACAGGCGCGCTGCCATCGGCAATGCCCTTGGTATTGTCGAGGCCGACCTTCAGGCGATAGGCGGAGTATTTCTGGTTTGCCTCGCCGACCATCTTGTCGTCGAGAACAGGGAGACCCGATCCCATGTCCAGACCTGTAGGCGGCGTGAGCGAGAAGGTGCCGGGTCCCGTGCTGGAGGCATAGCTGCCGTAGAGGATGGGCACGGCGGTGAACTGGAGCCGCCCGTCCTTGAGACGCTTCACATTGATGATGGCGGAAAGGTCGAGCGTGCGGTCGAGCTTCAGGTCAAGGCCGGTGAGCAGCATGCGCTGGAGGGTGAGCACATCCTCCTTGTTGGCGGTGAACACGTGCTCCAGCAGCACGCCGCCATTCTCCGTCGACTGGGCGAGCGCCACCACGCCGGACGGGAACATGTTTTTGTCGTTCAGCTCGTAGGAATCGAGGATGTTGAACGAACCCACGATGTAGGGCACGCGATCCTGGGTGAGCTTGTAGTTGCGCAGGTAATTGCGCAGCAGCACCTCGCTGGCCCGCTCCAGCTCGCGGTCGGTCATGCGGCCATAGCGCTCGGCCAGCTGGTTGGCCGAGAGGAACTCGCCCCGCGGGGCGGCGGTGATCTCGAAGCGCTTCAGCGGCTCGAGTTTCTTCAGCTTCGTCAGGATCGAGTAGCTGAAACCCTTCTCCGGGTGCCCGAAGACGTAAAAGCTGAAGATCCAGCAGAAGAGGGCAAACCCGACGAGCAGGAGGAGGATGATAGTCCAGAGAAACAGGTTCCCTCCGCCACTGCGTGGGGGTTCGTCATCATCGAACGAGGAAAATCCAGCTGCTCGGCTTACCGGTCGCCGTCCTCTTCCGCGGGAATCAAAGGCCATGAATGCTCTGGTAAATTAAATCAGGAACCCGCCGCCTCCGGGGTCGGTTCAAAGGATGTCCCGCACCCGCAGCTGCGAGCTGCCCGGGGATTTCTTATCCGAAATCCCGCGCCGGACAAGCCGTCTTCGTAGTCGATCACGCATTGATCGAGATATTCCAGGCTGTCGCGATCGACGAAAAGCCGGGCTCCCTCGTGCTCCACCTCCAGGTCGCCCTCGACCGGAGCGCCGATGGTCATGGCGTATTGCAGGCCGGCGCAGCCGCCTTTCTCGACGGCCAGCCGCAGTCCGGCCGCGCTGGCATCCAGGCCTTTCTCCTGCACGAGGATGTGCAGTTGGGCGGCCGCGTTGGAAGTGAGTGAGATCACAACTCTTTTCTTATGGACGAAACCGTGCGAAGTCAAACGGCAGCAAAGTTGTTTCGATGGGAAAAATTCGCGTACTCGCCGATGAAGTAGCCAGCCAGGTCGCGGCTGGAGAGGTCGTCGAGCGCCCGGCCTCCCTCGTCAAGGAACTCGTGGAGAACAGCCTGGACGCCGGGGCAGGCCGGATCTGGGTGGAGTTTCAGCGCGGTGGCGCGCGGCTGGTGACGGTGCGGGACGACGGCTGCGGCATGGATCGCGAGGACGCCCTGCTCTGCCTGGAGCGCCACGCCACGAGCAAGATCCGCCAGGGGGCGGACCTGATGACCGTGCGCACGATGGGCTTCCGCGGCGAGGCCCTGCCCAGCATCGCGAGCGTATCGCATTTCCGCCTCGTCACCCGGGAGCACACCGCCGACATGGGCGTGGAGGTGCGGGTCTCCGGGGGAAAAACCGAGGACGTCCGCGAGGTCGGCACGCCGCCCGGCACCCAGATCGAGGTGCGCGACCTGTTTTTCAATCTCCCGGCCCGGCGAAAGTTCCTCCGAGGCGAGGAAACCGAGTCCGCCCACATCGTTCACGGTATCGAGGCCATCGCCCTGGCCAATCCCAAGGTGGCCTTCGAGTGCCGCCGGGATGGCAAGACGGTTCGCTCGCTGCCGCAGGCCAAGGAACTCGCCGTACGCATCCGCGACCTCTACGGGCAGGATTTCCTCGACCGGCTGGATGAGGTCGAGCAGGTCGTCGGGGAGGGATTTGCCATCTCCGGCTATCTGGCCCGGCCCGGCCAGGGGCGGCGCGACCGCCTCCAGCAGCATGTCATTCTCAACGGGCGGCCCATCGTCTGTGCGGCGGTGCAGCAGCCCTTGCGCGAGGCCTACGCCGACGCGATTCCCCGGGGCGAGCACCCTCCGGCGGTGCTCGTCATTGAGATGGACCCGGAGTGGGTCGATTGCAACGTCCATCCCGCCAAGCGCGAAGTGCGCCTGCGCCAGCCCGATCTCCTGAAGCGCGCCGTCTACGAAGCGGCGCGCGGAGTGATCACCCGCGCCCGGCGTCCCGCCGCGCCTGCGCCCGTCTTTACACCTGCCCCGGCGCGCCCGGAAGTTCCCGCTCCCCCGGTGAAACCTGCGCCCCCGGCCACGGAACCCGCTACCCCGGCGCGCAGGGCCTTTGCGCAGCCCGCGCCACAGGCGGATTTTGTCCTCACGCCCGAGCCGCCCCTCCCCGCGCCCGTTCCGGAGCCTCTGGCCGAGGTTTTTCCTATTCCCGCACTGGCGAGCGCCCCCGCCCCCGGGCCATCCGACGAGTCCCTGCCCTACCGCATCCTGGGCGGGCTGGGAGACCGCTATCTCGTCCTGGAAGGCGATGAGGGCATGGTGCTGCTCGATGAAGCGGCGGCGGCGGAGCGCATTCTTTTCGAGGCTCTGGTCAAGGGCATGGAATCCGGCGGCGCGGCCTGCCAGCATCTCCTGATTCCCGCCCTGTGCGAGCTGCCCGCCCGCGAGTTTGCCTGGGTCATCGAGCATCTGGGCGACTTGCGGGAGGCCGGGTTCTCCCTCGATCCCTTCGGCAATGCCACGGTGCGCATCGACGGCCTGCCGGCGGGGCTGGAAAACAGCGATCCCGCCCGGCTCCTGAATGAAGTGGTCCATGCCGCCCGGAGCACGGGCAAGGCGTCGGCGGAGCGCGGCCTGAGAGAGGCCCTGGCCCGATCGGTCTCGCGGCTCGCCGCCCAGGCGCCCACCCGGAGGTTCCCGGAACGGCTGGTGCGCGATCTCCTGCGCTGCGCCCTCCCCTATGCCAGCCCGGACGGCAGGCCCACGATGATCCAGTTTTCCTTCGCGGAACTGGCCAGAAAATTCGGCCGGCGCTGACGATTGCCCGCACACATCATTGCAGCACGGCGCGGGATGTGACATAAAGTGCGGGTTGTGATAGACGGCCTGCGTATTGAACCGGCAACCCTGGAGGATCTGCCCGATCTGGCGAATCTCCTCCACGACCTGTTTACGCAGGAAGAGGACTTCCGGCCGGACCGCGACAAGCAGATGCGCGGGCTGCGCCTGATCCTGGAGCAACCCTCGCGCGGCCGCATCTTCGTCCTGCGCAGCGCCAACAAGATGATCGGCATGATCAACCTGCTGATCACCATCAGCACTGCGGAGGGCGGATTCGTCCTGATCCTTGAGGATCTGATCATCCACCACGACCATCGCGGCCAGGGATATGGCACGCAATTGCTGAACTACGCCATTGAGTTCGCCCGCCAGAAGCAGTTCCTGCGCATCACCCTGCTGACGGACAAGCCCAATACCCCGCAGAAGAATTTTTATCGCAAAAACGGCTTCGTTGAAAGTGGCATGGTGCCGATGCGCATGTACTTTCGCGAGAATGAGCACTGATGATGTCCGCGACCTGGGGTTTGCCCGGGTCGATCTCGACCGCGAGCGCCGCTGCGGCCGTCCCGAGGTGGTTTTTGGTCCGGGCAAGCTGCCGGGCGAAGTCGCAGAAATCTCCCGCGCCCTGGTGGATGCGGGCCAGCGCGTCCTCGTGACCCGCGCCAGCGATGCCCAATACCAGGCAGTCGTCGCCGAGCTGCCAGAGGCCAGATTTTACCCCCGCGCCCGCTGCATCCGTGTGGGCGACCCGGTCGCGACCCCGCAAAAGTGGTCGGTCGGCGTACTCTGCGCGGGAACGGCGGATCTCCCGGTGGCCGAGGAGACGGCGGTGTGCCTGGAGTCCTTTGGGCGCACGGTCGATCGGATCAACGACATCGGCGTGGCGGGCTTGCATCGCCTCCTGGGCGAGGTCGGGCGCGTGCGCTCGCATGGCGTGCTCATCGTCGTCGCCGGCATGGAAGGCGCCCTGCCCAGCGTGGTCGCCGGGCTGGTCCAGCGTCCCGTCATCGCCGTCCCCACCAGCGTGGGGTACGGAGCCAATTTCTCCGGCCTCGCCGCGCTGCTGGGCATGCTCAACAGCTGCGGCAGCGGCGTGACTGTGACAAATATCGACAACGGCTTCGGCGCAGCCTGCGCCGCCGACGATATTCTCCGGCTGGGCGAAAACTAGAGCGGCAGAGTCGTGCGCAGGACGGTGGCCTGGCCGTCGACCGGGGCGAGCGTCGCCGAGGCGAAGCTGGCCGGCACGAGGAAGAACTCACCGGGAACGAAGGAGCGCGAGCCGACGGTCACCTTGCCTTCGAGCACAGTGTAAACGGCGAAGCGGTCGTTCGCGATGGCCGGGAAGCGGCCGTCGAGGCTGACCTTCTCGACCTTGAAGTACGGGCATTCCGCCACGGTTCCCTGCTCGACATGCTGCACGCCCGGCTCAAAATCGGCGAAATCCGTCGAGACCATCGACTCCTCGATATGGAGCTTGCGGGGCGTGCCATCGAGGCCGACGCGGTTCCAGTCAAAGACCCGGTAGGTCGTGTCGCTATTCTGCTGCACCTCGACGATGACATTGCCCTCGCCGATGGCGTGGAGGCGTCCGCTCGGGATGAAAATGCTGTCGCCCGTGGAGACCGGCACCACATGCAGCGCCTCAGACACGTGCCCCTCGCGGAGCAGGGTCTCAAAGCGGTCGCGGGTGACGCCGTGTTTCAAACCGGCATAAATCGTCGCGCCGGGCAGGGCATCGGCGAAGTACCACATCTCGGTCTTCGGCTCGCCATTGAGGGCCGCCGCCATGTGAACCGGGGGGTGAACCTGAACGGAAAGGCGCTCGCGGGCGTCGAGCAGCTTGATCAGGATCGGAAAGCGGGGCGCGTCGCTGCCGACATAGTCCTGGCCGAAAACCTCGGCGCGCTTGTTTTTCCACAGATCGTTCAGCGTCTGCCCCTTCAACTCGCCCTGGTGAACGACACTCTGCGCATCCTCGCGATCGACCAGCTCCCAGAGCTCCCCGATCGGCGCACCCTGCGGGAGGCGTTTGCCGAAAACCGCCTCGAGTCGGCGGCCGCCCCAGACGCGTTCCATGGCGAGGGGTTCAAAGACGAGAGAATCTTGCAGAGACATACCCCTTTCGTTTCGCCGACTCCCGGCCTGTCTGCAATTCCAAATTGCAGCGTTGCCGCCGGAGCCGGAATCGTGAAAGATGGAGGGTTCTCATGGCGAACAAACCAAAACGTCGCGGCACCTGGGATGCAGTGATCGGCTTGCTGTTCCTGGGAGTGGCTCTGCTGCTGCCCGTGGCACTGATCTCATACCATCCCCGCGACATCCCCGCATGGGTGCCCTTGATCAGCACCACGACGGTCTCCAATCCGGTGATGCACAACCTGTGCGGCGTCATCGGCGCGATCGTGGCGGGCTACCTCTATTTCCTCTTCGGGGCGGCGGCGTATCTCTGGATCGTCTTTTTTGCCGGGTATGGGCTGGCCAAGCTCATGATCCGCGATTTCTCCCTGCGGGAACGGGCTGGCTGGGGGTTTCTCTGCGTCCTGTGCGGCGCGTGCCTGCTCCAGTTGCAACCGTGGTTCCTCCACGGGTGGGAAAAGGCCTTCCGCATCGAGGGGCCGGGAGGCTGGATCGGCAAGTGGGTCGGCGAAAAGGCCTTCGGCGGTCCGCTGGGCCCGGTCGGCGCACCGGTCGTCCTGCTTTTGATCTATCTGGTGAGCCTCATCCTTGCCACGGGCTTTCACCCCATCCTCGTCGCCCGCAGGATGTGGAGCAACTGGAAGAAATCCCGGGCCGAGGCCGAAAAGAAGCGCCTCGCCGAGATGGAAGAAGCCGAGCGCATGGAGGCCGAGCAGCGCAAGCTGGCCAAGCAGGCGGAAAAACTCGAGCGCCAGCTCCGCAAAAAGCCCGTGAAGGGCGAGGAAGCTCCCAGCGACGATCCGTCCATCCCCGCCGCGCAGGAGGCCCCGGCCGAGTCCTTCCCCGAGCCGCGCATTTTCGACGCCACCGCGCCCTCCACGAAGAAACCCTCCCTGGCCGAGATCGAGGCTAATCGCAAAAAACGCTCCGAGCCCCGCCCCGGCCTCGTGGGAGGTCTCTCACTGGAGAACTACCAGCTCCCGCCCCTCGACCTGCTCGATCCCCACGATGAAGAGGGCCGCAAACCGGCTGATCCGAGCGAGCTGCTCGGCGTGCAAAATACGATCATCGACACGCTGGCGCAGTTTGGCATCAAGGCCCAGCCGGGCGACATCACGCGCGGGCCGACCATCACGCGCTTCGAGGTGTACCCCGACAAGGGCGTGCGCGTCGACCGCATCACGGCCCTGGAGCGCGACATTGCCCGCGCCACCCGCGCCCAGCGCATCAACATTCTTGCCCCGATCCCCGGCAAAGACACCGTCGGCATCGAGATCGCCAACTCCAACAAGGTCAAAGTGACCCTGCGCGAACTGCTTGAGACCGACGACTGGCTCCAGACCGGGGCCAAGCTCCCGCTCGCCCTCGGCAAGGACGTGTACGGCAAGACCATCATCGCCGATCTCGCCAAGATGCCCCACTGCCTCGTGGCAGGCACGACGGGCAGCGGCAAGAGCGTCTGCATCAACTCGATCATCGCCAGCCTCCTCTTCCGCTACACGCCGGAGGAACTGCGCTTCATCATGATCGATCCCAAGGTGGTCGAGATGCAGACCTACAACGAGCTGCCCCACCTCGTCACCCCGGTGGTCACCGACCCGAAGAAGGTGCTCCTCGCCCTGCGCTGGGTGGTCGACGAGATGGAGCAACGCTACCAGATCTTTGCCAAGACCGGCGTGCGCAACATCGGGGCCTTCAACGACCGCCCGTTGCCAAAATCCCAGGCTGAGCTCGATGCCGAGGCCGCCGCCAAGGGCGAAAGCGCAGCCCCCGAGAACGCCCCGGAGACCATCACGGAGGACACTGCCGCCGAACCCGAGGCTCCCGAGGAAGAAGAGGAGGAGGAAACCAAGCCCATCTCCGTCCCCCGCGACAGCGATCTCATCATTCCCGACCGAATGCCCTATATCGTCGTGATCATCGACGAGCTGGCCGACCTCATGCAGACCGCCCCGGCGGATGTGGAAAGCGCCATTGCCCGCATCACCCAGATGGCGCGCGCGGCCGGCATTCACCTCATCGTGGCCACCCAGACGCCCCGCGCGGATGTCGTCACCGGCATCATCAAGGCCAACATTCCGAGCCGCATCGCCTTCCAGGTGGCCTCCGGCCTCGACAGCCGCGTCATCCTCGACCAGAAGGGCGCGGAAAAGCTGCTCGGCCAGGGAGACATGCTCTACCTGCCGCCCGCCAGTTCGCAGCTCCAGCGGTCGCAGGGCGTGCTCGTGACGGATGATGAGATTCACCGTCTGGTGAAGTTCGTCGCGGAGCAGGCCAAACCGAAATTCGAGTCCAGCATCCACGACAAGCTGAACAGCCCGACCATCGACGAAGAGGACGTGACCGATGAAGACGAGGAGCTGGTCGACAAGGTGCTCGAGGTGATGAAGCAGGAGCGCCGCGCCTCGACCTCGCTCTTCCAGCGCAGGCTGAGACTGGGCTACACGCGAGCCGCGCGTATCGTGGACATTCTCGAACAACGCGGCATCGTCGGCCCGCGCGATGGAGCCAAGGATCGCGAGATTCTGATCGATCTCGACAGCATCGATTAAAAATCTGGCCTTTTCTCCTCGGCGAGCCGGATTTCCGCTTGTGTTCGCTTGGAATTGAGCCACATAAGAATTGGAGATAAGCGCTGCCATGCCTCATCGAACGAAGCGTGGTCGCTTCATCGCTAATATCTCAGCCTTTTCAGCCTAATGTTCGACGTCGCCGCCGTATTCGATTCCGACGAGTCCGGGGAGTCTCTCGGCTCCCGGCTGGCGGCTGCCCGGAAGGCGAGGGATTTGCCGATCGAGAAAGCGGCGCACGACACGCGCATCCGCGTGCAGCGACTGCGCGAGATCGAGCATGATGATTTCTCGCAGTTCTCACATCCGAGCTATGCGCGGATGTTCCTGACCGACTACGCCCGGTACCTCGGCCTGGAGGTCGAGGCGATCAAGCATCTCCTGCCCGCGCCCGGCGTGTGCGGAGCCGCCGGCTATCAGTATCTTGAAGAAGGCCCCCGCACCTACGTGCGCAAGAAAATCCGCCCGGCGCGCCAGCGCCGCCTGATCACGGGCCTCATCGTCGCGGCGGTCGTCATTCTCCTCCTCGCGTTCGCCATTCCCTTCGCCATCAAGCTCCAGCGCCTCGGTCCCCTCGACCGGGTCGCCAAGGACCAGATCGTGAAGGACGATCGTTCGCTCATCGTCGAACCATCCACCCCGTCCGCCCCGGTCTCCGAGCCTGCCGAAGTCCCGGCCGCTCCCGCCCCGGAACCTGCCGCGGCGGCGCCCGTTCAATCCTCTGCCACCGAGTCCGTGCCCGCAAACACTCCTCCGCTCTTCGTCGGAGGCACCGTTTCGCACGGCAACGCCGTCCAGTAACGGCCCTTTGTTCCAGTCATGAAAGAATCTCAAGGCGTCCAAACGCCCAAGGTGGGTATGATCAGCCTCGGCTGTGCCAAGAATCTCGTCGATGCCGAAGTCATGCTAGGCGGTGCAGCCGTCGCCGGTTTTGAAATCACCGCCGATGCCGACGAGGCCGATGTCATCGTGGTCAACACCTGCGGCTTCATCGACAGCGCCAAGCAGGAGTCGATCGACGCCATCCTGAACGCCAAGCGCCGCCCGGAGCAGAAGCTCGTGGTGAGCGGGTGCCTGTCCCAGCGGTATCGCGACGAGCTCGTGCGTGAGCTGCCCGAGGTGGATGCCTTCATCGGTCTCGACCAGATCGCCACGGCGGGCGAGATCTTCCACGACGTGCTCTCCCGCGAAACCGAGGCGCCCTTTGCCCTCATCTCGCCCAAGTCGAAGTACATCCCGGACTACGACACTCCGCGCTTCCGCCTGACGCCGACGCACACGACCTACCTGAAGATCGCCGAGGGGTGCAACCACCCGTGCAGCTTCTGCGTGATCCCGCAGATGCGCGGCCGCCATCGCAGCCGCACGGTGGAAAGCGTCGTCGCCGAGGCCCGCCGCCTCGTCTCCGAGGGCATTCGCGAGATCAATCTCATCAGCCAGGACACGACGTACTACGGCATGGACCTGTGGCAGGAAAAGGCCGGTCCGCGCCAGCCCGTCGACCCGCTCCGCGGCCCGACGCTCATCCGCCTGCTCGACGAACTCGGCCAGATCGAGGGAGATTTCTGGATTCGCCTCCTGTACACCCATCCGGCCCACTGGAGCGACGACCTGATCCAGGCCATCGCCCGGAACCCGAAGGTGGCCCGCTATATCGACATGCCGCTCCAGCACATCCATCGCGACATGCTGGGCCTGATGCGCCGCGAGACCTCGCGCGAGCACATCGAGAACCTCATCGACCGCCTGCGGGCGGGAATCCCGAATCTCGCCATCCGGACCACCTTCATCGTCGGCTTCCCCGGCGAGACGGAGGAGCACTTCCAGTCTTTGCTCGAGTTCATCGAAAAGGTGCGTTTTGAGCGTCTGGGCGTCTTCTGCTACTCGCAGGAGGAGGGTTCCCGCGCGGCCAAGATGGAGAACCAGGTGCCCACCCGCACCAAGAACCGCCGCCATCGCGAGGCCATGAAGCTCCAGCAGCGCATCGCAGCCGAGTGGGCCGAGGCCCAGAAGGGCCGCACCTTCCGCGTCCTCGCCGACCAGGCCCGCCTGGGCCGCACCGAGTACGACGCGCCCGACGTGGATTGCCGCGTGGTATTGACGAAGTCCGTCCCGGTCGGCTCCTTCGTCGAGGCCAGGGTGACGGGATCGCAGGTATACGACCTCGTGGCCCGTCCTCTGTAAGCCGCTGGCATCGCCATTTTTCCTTTTGCGCCGCCGCGCCTTTGCGGCATGCTTGTCCTTTCCATGATCGAACAACTCGAAGCGATTGACGCCTCCGCGATTTCGTCCCGTCTGGGTGAATTGCGGAGGTTTCTTTGACCTCCCCAGCCTGACTCAGCAACTCTCCGAAGTCGAAGGGCGCATGGCCGCGCCGGACTTCTGGAACAACAAGGAAACCGCCCAGCGCGACGTCGAGCTGGTTTCCTCCCTCCGCGCCAAGATCCAGCCTTTCCAGGCTTTGGAATCCCGCGTCGCCGACCTTGAGGTGCTCAAGGAGCTGGCCGCCGAGGAGACCGGGCCGAACCAGCTCGCCGCCATCAAGGACGTCGAGGCCGAGTACCAGTCTGTGCTCAAGGACCTGGAGAAATTCGAGCTTCAGCAGCTCCTTTCCGGGGAATTCGACAAATCTCCCGCCTTCATCACCATTCACGCCGGAGCCGGCGGCACGGAGTCGTGCGACTGGGCCGACATGCTCCTGCGCATGTACACGCGATGGATGGAACGCAGCGGGCTCAAGGCCGAGTCGGTCGACATCCAGACCGGCGACGAGGCGGGCATCAAATCCGCCACGCTCCGCGTCTCGGGCGATCATCCCTACGGCTATCTCCAGACGGAGCGCGGCGTGCATCGTCTCGTGCGCATCTCGCCCTTCGACGCCAACAAGCGCCGCCACACCTCCTTTGCCAGCGTGGACGTGGTCCCCGAGATCGAGGACGTACCCATCGAAATCAACGAAGCCGACCTCAAGCTCGACACCTACCGCTCCGGCGGCAAGGGCGGGCAGAACGTCAACAAGGTGGAGACCGCCGTCCGCATCACCCACCTGCCCTCGGGCATCGTGGTCGCCTGCCAGGCGGAACGCAGCCAGGGCCGCAATCGCGAAATGGCGATGAAGATGCTCAAGGCCAAGCTCTACCAGATCGAAGCGGACAAGAAGAGCGCCGAGGTCGAGCGTCAATACGGCGAAAAGGGCGACATTGCCTGGGGCAACCAGATCCGCTCCTACGTCTTCCAGCCCTACCAGATGGTGAAGGATCTGCGCACCGGCGTGCAGACCAGCGACATCCAGGGCGTGATGGATGGCGACATCGACGCCTTCATCGAGGGCAAGCTGCGCGGCCTGACCTACAAAAAAGGCAGCCAGGACGACGACGAATAATCGTCATCCAGCGAAACTCTCAAGGGCCGGTGAGAACCGGCCCTTTTTTCGTGCCCGCGAGCCTACGCGGCGATCTTGTCGTGATTGAACTGCAGCTCGTAGAGCTTGCGATAGATCGGCGAACGCTCCAGCAGCTCGGCATGCGGCCCCGCATCGACGACCATGCCCTTGTCCATGACGACGATCTTGTCGGACTTCAGGATGGTCGAGAGGCGGTGGGCGATGGCGATCACCGTGCGGCCCTGCGAGAGGCGGTCGAGCGCGGCCTGGATCATGTGCTCGGACTCCGAGTCGAGGGCCGAGGTGGCCTCGTCGAGGAGGAGGATCGGGGCGTTCTTGAGCAGGGCGCGCGCGATGGCGAGGCGCTGCTGCTGGCCGCCGGAGAGCAGGCAGCCCTTGTCGCCGACGATGCTGTTGTACCCCTCGGGCTGAGCCACGATGAAGTCGTGCGCGTAGGCCAGCTTCGCCGCGGCGATGATCTCGGCCTCCGTGGCGTCGAGGCGACCGTAGCGGATATTCTCGTAAATCGTGTCGTGGAAAAGGAACGTCTCCTGCGTGACCACGCCGATGTGCTCGCGGAGAGAATTCTGCGCGATCTGGCGGATGTCGACCCCGTCGAGCTTGATCACGCCCTGCTGGGGATCGTAGAAGCGCAGGATGAGCGAAAGCACGGTGCTCTTGCCCGCGCCGCTGGAGCCGACGAGCGCGTACTTCTTGTGCGGCTCAACGATGAGGTTCATGTCCTTGACGGCGTTCTGATCTGAGCCGTAGGAGAAGGTGATATTTTCGAACGTGAGTCCGCCCTGACAGCCCTTGAGCACCACCGCGTCGGGAGCGTCCTGGATCGCAGGCTGCTTGTTCAGGAGGTCAAAGACATTCGATGCCGAGGCCATGCACTTCTGCATCTGCAAGGGAATGCGGCTCAGCGACTTGACCGGATTGTACAGCAGGAAGATACCGAAGCAGAGGGCGGCAAACTGGATGATGCCGATGTGGTAGTAGTAGACGTAGAGGATCGCCAGGACGACGCCGAAGGCCGAGACCGACTCGATCAGCGGCTGGACGATGTCCATGCTCTTGCGCACGCGCATGCTGTTGCGGCACTGGATATCACTCGACTTGGAAAACTGCGAGGCTTGATACTCTTCCCTCGCGAAGGACTTGATCACGCGGACTCCCGCGAAGCTTTCCTGGAGAATGACCGCCATGGCTCCGGCCTCGTTTTCCTCCGCCTTGCCCGCCTGGCGAATCTTCCTGCCAAAGACGAGCACGGGCACCATGCAGATGGGAAACAGAAGCAGGGTCGTGAGGCTGAAACGCCAGTCGAGGCTGACCAGGACGACGATGCCGGTCACCACGGCCACTGGCTCCTTCACGAGGTCGCCGGAGATGCTGGTGAGGGCATTCTGCGCCACGCGGGTGTCATTGATGACCCGGGCAATGAGCTTGCCGGACTTCGCCTTGTTAAAAAAGGCCATCGGCTGGGACATCAGGTGCCGGAAGAGCTGGGAACGCAGATCGCGCAGGATGTGAAAGCTGACCCAGGAGAGGTAATACGAGTTGAGGTACGAAAAGATGCCGCGCGCCACCATGACAGCCGGTATGAGCATGCTGATCCAAATGACGGTATCAATCGCCGGGCCCGAGTCGGCCGCATGAAACTTCATCGGATTGATCTTGCTCAGGGTCTGACCGGCCGGGAGAACCTTCTGGCCCACATAGTTGAGCACGAGGGGAATCGTGCCATTGAGCGTACCGGCGAGGATACCGCAGACCATGCCAAACACGACCCGGGGCAGGTAGGGCCGCATGTAGGTGGAGAGTTTGAAATACGGGCGCCAGAACTCCTTGAGGAGCTGAGGAAAGGGAATCTTCTTCTTATCGGCCATGGATCGAACCCGAAATCATCCGCTGTGCGGCGTTAAAAGGCAAGGTCATGGCCCGGGCGAGCCATGAGATTGAAATACCAGTCCCAGATGGCGGGACCGAAAAACACCCAAAGCACGGCGCCCAGGGCGAGGAAAGGACCAAATGGCACCCGGGAACCGGAGCGGTCGCGAGCCAGGAAGATCCCGGCCACGGCGGCCACGCATCCGATGATCGAGGCGGCGCAGATGGTGAAAAGGACGGCCTGCCAGCCGAGGAAGGCCCCGATGGCGGCGATAAACTTGACGTCGCCAAACCCCATTGCCTCGCGCGGGATGGTGATGGCGGTGAGATTTCCGCTGATCTCGTCGATCTGGTCCAGCGGCTTCTCCGTCCCCTCGTCGAGCAGGACGTGGTAGCGGAATCGCAGAACCGGCGAGCCCTCCAGCACCCGGCCGTCAATGCTGGCCCCGGTGCTTTCGATAACGAGTTGGTCGCGTTCGCGGAAATCGATCTCATGCCAGAGCAGGGAATCCTCGCCGACGGTGAGCGTCGCGGTATCGCCATCGCGCTTCCAGCTAAAGGGCAGCGCCTCCTTGAAAACATGGCGCTTGCGGCCAAAAGCCAGCTTCCCCCCCTCGACGATGAGCCAGAGGATGCCATACCCGAGCGCCGCAGCCCCCAGCGAAGCGAGAAAGGCCTGGAGGCGGGAGTCCGTCTGCATCAACCCCGGCAGGATGACGCTCAAGACGATGCCTGCCGCCGTGCCGCCGATGGTGATGACGTCCGGGATGATGAAATGCTCGATATCGATGAAGGTGGCCGTGACCAGCAGGGCCAGGAAGAGCCAGTAGGCGGGTGCCAGGGGCAGGCCGAACGTCAGCCACGCCGCAAGGAAGAGTCCCGCCGTCAGGATCTCCACAAAGATGTAGCGCGGAGAAATCTTCGCATGGCAGCCCGAGCATCTCCCTCGCAGGGCGAGCCAGCTGATGATCGGCAGGTTTTCGTACCAGGGAATGGTCTTGCCGCAGGCGGGGCAGAAGGAACGGCGGGGCTGGTCGAGCGAGAGATTCCGCGGCAGCCGGTGGATGCAGGCATTGAGGAACGACCCGATGATCGCCCCCAATACGGCGGAAAAGACGGTAAGAACCGTTTCCCTCATTCCTTGGGCAGATCGACCTCGACCTGCTCGCAAAGGGCGTGAAGCAGAAACTTCTGCGCTTCCTGGATGCGGGCGGTCACAGTTCCCGGCACGATCAGCTCGATCTCGGAGGCTCCGGCGGTGAATCCGCCGCCTTTACCGAGCAGGGTGATCGTCCGCAGGCCGCGACGACGGGCTTCCTCGATGGCGAAGAGCACGTTGCGCGATTTGCCGCTGGTGGTCAGGGCGATGAGGACGTCGCCGGGCTTGCCGTAGGCATGCACCTGGCGGGAAAATACGTCGTGAAAGGAATAATCGTTGCCGATGGCGGTCAGCAGGCCGCCATCCACGGTGAGAGCGATGGCGGGGTATGGGCGGCGGTCGCCATTGAAGCGGCAGGTGAACTCGGTGGCCATGTGGGCCGCGTCGGCCGCGCTGCCCCCGTTGCCGCAGAACAGGAGCTTGCCACCCGACGTCAGGCAATCGAGGACGACCTTGGCCGCCTGGGAAAGCGGCTCCTCGAGGGCGCGCAGGGATTCAAAGGTGTCCAGGGCGTCCTGAAGCGAGGATTGGTAAGGCGTCATGCTGCGGGTGTTTGAGGAGCGAGGCAAAGCCGGGAATCGCTCGAAAGCATTTTCTCCAGCGTGGGCCATTGTGCAATATCCATCTCGATGAAGAGGTTGAGATAGGCCGCCACGGCATCGTGGGGATAATCCTTCAGCAACCCCTCAACCGCCTCGGTGACAGCAGCTTCCGACGGCTCAGCCGGGAGGTCGTCAATGAGCCCGTGACCATTGTGCGGAATCTTGAGGGAGTCGAGAAACTGGCAAATCATCGGTTTGTGCGCGCCGAGCAGCCAGGTCTGGAGAATCTCGATCGAGGCGTCCTCGTTGGCCTTGCGGGTGATCTCGTTGCGCATCCACAGGTGACGCTCCTCGCGCGACTTGCGCTCGAGGATGACCGCACGCAGCTTGCGGCGGTTGGAAAGCACCTGCACGCAGGCGCGGTAGGCCGGTTTGTCGTTGTCGTAAAGAAACTGGAAGACGTCGCCGGCGAAGCTTTCAGGCAACTGTTGGAAGATATCGTGGGCTTTCATGGGAAGACGGCGGCTCGTGCGCCGGGAACCGACTCGTATGATGGCTCCCATCCCGGGAGTCAAGCCTTCGGGCAGTCGCTTCCTCGTGGCGTGCCATTGACACCGCCACCCAAAGCCGCTTGTATGCGGCCTCCATGAGGACATTCCTCGTACTTGCCCTTACTGCCATTCTCTTCACCGCCTGTTCGTCGGTCCAGGAGCCCGCGACCAAGCTGGAGCGCGCCAACGTGCTGCCGCTCGCCTTGGACAACGCCTACCAGTTCCGCAAGGTCAAGATGTACTACAACCAGCCGATCAACCAGATCATCGCCCCGGAAAACGAACCGGCGAATTTCGAGAGGACTCGGATCAACTTTGGAGCAGTCGACTCCTGGGACCGCCAGCAGCGCGAGGGGAACTACTACTCCTTCTTCTGGCGCACTTCGCAGGATACCGATGTCACCGTGCGGTTCGAGTACCGCCAGGCCGCGCTGGGCAACTACGTGATGGCCATGGAGCGCTACTACCCGTCGGCGAGAGGTTCGCACAAGTCGGACTTCGAGGTGACGGGGGATGACTTCCAGGAAAACGGCCGGGTGACATCCTGGCGCATCCTGTTGATCGTGGACGGTCGGATCGTGGCGTTCCGACAGTCCTTCATGTGGAAATAATGAGGCGCGCCGGGGGACATTTGACACCCGCCGCGAGAGTGGGCTAATAATCTCCTCACACGTGAGCACCTCATCATCTGTCCTCGTCGGCTGCGTCGATCGCACGGCCTGGGTCAAAGTGGAAGGCAGAGGGAGTTTTCAAAACAGCTCCGGGCTCAAGGAATTTGTCAAACAGATGATCCAGCGCGGATTCCGCGAATTCGTGGTGGATCTTCAGGACTGCGAGCAGATGGACTCCACCTTCATGGGCACCCTTGCCGGGGTGGCCCTGCGCCTGCGTGAGCTCGGCCAGGGCTCGCTGCGCGCCACGAATGTCAACGAGCGCAACTCCGACCTCCTCTCCAGCCTCGGCCTCGACCAGCTTTTCACCGTGGAGCCGACCGGCTCCGCCGCCGCCGAAATCGAATCCCAGCCGGACGACGAGACGCTCCGGGTCGCCGAGCCCAAGGCCCTGGAGGCGGAGGCCCAGAAACAGGCTGTTCTCGAGGCCCACGAGGCGCTCGTCGAAGCCGACCGGGCGAATGCGGTGAAGTTTAAAGATGTGCTGGAGTTTTTGCGGAATGAGTTGAATGCTCAGGATTCCTCGGACAAAGAGGGATAATCGCGCCGCCCGGGAGGACGGGGCTCATTCCGAATGTGGACCTACATCTTTTTCACGCTCTTCTTCGGCGCCTTCATCGCGTTGCTGGTAGTCCTTAATACCTTCACGCGGCGCATCGCCGAGCTGGAACGCCAGCGCGCCGATCTCCAGGTGGAGGAGGACCGTGTATTCGACTTTCTCCATGAACTCGGAGAGGCCTTCTCCGAGGGTGTTCGCTCCTCCGAGTTGCACCGCCTCATCGTCGAGGCCGCCACCCGCATCCTCGATGCCCATGGCGGAGCGCTTTACCTGATGGACAAGTCGGACTCGATGCTCGTGCCCGGCTTTATCTCCAAGGGATGTCCGGCCCTCCACGAGGTGCCCGAACATGTCCTCCAGCAGGCGGAGACGAACCACATGGCGCTGGAGAGCTACCTGCGGCTGAGCAGCATCCGCCGGGGGGAAGGCGTCCTCGGGGCCGCCCTGGTCGATCCCCGCCCCCGCCTCTATGTCGAGGCCGAGCTGATTCCCAACCCTGCGGCCGATAACCCGCTCATCGCCCACTCCGCGATGGTGGCCCCGCTGATTTACCGCCGCAAGATCCTCGGCGTGCTCGCGCTGGCCAACGGCCCGATGAGCACCCCCTTCACCGAGAAGGACATGAATGTCTTCAAGACGATCGCCGAGCAGTCGGCCTTCGCCCTCTACAACGAGGTCGTCTACCTCGAGGCCGGGGAAAAGAAGCGCCTCGACCACGACCTCGAGATCGCCCGCGAAATCCAGGCCATCCTGCTCCCCTCGGCTCCGCCAGCCATGGCGGGATACGAACTGAGCGGCGTGAACGTCCCCGCCCGGCAGGTGAGCGGCGATTACCTCGACTATATCAAGGTCGACGACCGCCGCCTCGGCGTCGCCATCGCCGACGTGTCGGGCAAGGGAGTCCCGGCCTCGCTGATCATGGCGATGTGTCGCAGCGTGATCCGCAGCGAGGCGGTGGGCAAGACCTCCGCTGCCGAGGTGCTCCGCCGCGTCAACCAGCAGCTCTACCCCGACATCAAGGAGGACATGTTCATCAGCATGGCGTACCTGATCCTCGACTCGGAGAACAACAGCGTGACGCTCGCCCGCGCCGGCCACGACGCCCCCCTCTTCTACCACGCAGCCACGGGCGATATCGAGAAGCTCTCCCCCAAAGGCATGGCTCTGGGTATTGACAGCGGTACGGTCTTCAATAGAGTTTGCGCGGACTTTCAGTTCGACCTGCATGCCGACGATTGCGTGCTTCTTTACACGGATGGAGCCACTGAAGCGCTCAACCGGGAGGGCGCCGAATATGGGCTGCCCCGCCTGATCGATCTGTTGCAAAACAGCGCGCCCAATGGGGCGAATGCCATCGTCGGTCGCATCACGGATGACGTGAAGAGCTTTGTGGGGAACTATCCGCAACACGACGACATAACTTTGATCGCAATTCGTAAGAAATGAGCACCGATTCCGAAAAACTCGACGAACAGCAGACCGTGGAAAACGCCCCGGAGACCGCCGGAGACGAAACCACTCCGCAGCTCGATCTCGCCGCGGAGTTGGAAAAGTACAAGGACCTCGCGCTCCGCAACCGAGCCGATCTCGATAACTACCGCAAGCGCGCCATCCGCGAGAAGGAAGAGGCGATCCGCTACGCCAACGCCTCGCTCGTCGAGAGCCTGGTGCCGATTTTTGACAACTTCGAGCTCGGCCTCGGCGCCGCCCGCACCGCCACCGATCCATCGGGCATCATCATGGGCCTCGACATGGTGCGCAAGCAGCTCGAGGATTTCCTGCGCGACTACGGCATCGAGGCCGTGGACGCGGTAGGCAAGCCCTTCGACCCCAATCTCCATGAGGCCATGGCCCAGGAGGAAAGCGACACCGTCCCCGAGGGCACGGTGCTCCGCCAGATCCGCAAGGGATTCAAGTTGAAAGACCGGTTGATCCGCCCCGCCAGCGTGGTGGTTTCAAAGGGACCGGCACAGGGATGATGACCAAGCGCTGCTACTACGAAGTCCTGGAGGTCCGCCGCGAGTCCACGGAAGAGGAGATCAAGAAATCCTACCGCAAGCTCGCGATCAAGTTTCACCCGGATAAAAACCCGGGCGACCACGAGGCGGAAGAGCGGTTCAAGGAACTCGGCGAGGCTTACGAGATCCTGATGGACGCCCAGAAACGGGCGGCCTACGACCGCTATGGGCACGCGGCCTTCCAGCAAGGCGGCGGCATGGGAGGCGGAGGCGGCGGTGGATTTCACGATCCCTTTGACCTGTTCCGCGAAGTCTTCGGCTCGGCCGGAGGCGCGGGAGGCATCTTTGAGCAATTTTTCGGCGGCGGAGGCGGCGACGGCTCCGGGCGCCAGCGGGGCTCGGACCTGCGGTACGACCTCCAGATCACTCTCGAGGAAGCCGGGACGGGGTGCGAAAAGGAGATCGAGATTCGCAAGCTCGACACCTGTGAGGATTGCAGCGGCAGCGGAGCGCAAAAGGGCTCCCGCGCCGTCACCTGCTCGGTCTGCCGCGGTCGCGGCCAGGTCGTCGCCTCGCGCGGATTTTTCCAGGTCGCACAGACCTGCCCGAATTGCCACGGCACGGGCAGCGTGATCGAGAAACCCTGCAAAACCTGCCATGGCGAGGGACGCACCGAGCACACCTCGCGCATCAAGCTCAAGATCCCTGCGGGCATCGACGAGGGAGCGCGGCTCCGCAGCGGCGGAGGCGGCGAAGCCGGCCTGCGTGGCGGGGCGTCGGGCGACCTCTACGTCGTCATCCACCTCAAGGAACACGCGATCTTTCAACGCGACGGGATGGACCTGCATTGCGAAATCCCGATCCCTTTCTCGATCGCCGCTCTCGGCGGAGAGGTGCGCGTGCCGACCCTGAGCGGAGCAGTTGCTCTCAAGATCCCCGCGGGCACGCAGGGAGACAGCGTCTTTCGCATCCGCAGCCAGGGCATGCCCGCTCTCGGCAGTTCCAGCCGCGGCGACATCCTCGCCCGCGTCCAGGTCGAGGTGCCGACCCGTCTCAACGGCGAGCAGCGCAAGGCGCTGGAGCACTTTGCCCAGCTCTGCGGCGAGGAAAACACGCCCCTGCACAAGAGCTTCACCGACCGCCTGCGCGACTTGTTTAGCTAGCACAACGCCAGCGCTTTGCTAGACTAGACGCATGCTCGTGACCTGCGAGGAGATGCGACGGATCGAAAGCGAGGCCTTCAGCCGCGGAGTCAGCGCGGAACACCTCATGGAGGAGGCCGGACTCGGGATCGCCCGCATCGTCCGGCAGTTCCACTCCCGCCCGGGCACCTGTATTGCCTACTGCGGCAAGGGCAACAACGGCGGCGACGCCCTGGTGGCCCTCCGCCACCTGCGCCGCTGGGGATGGAATGTCACCGTGGAGCTCGCCTACCCGGCGGAGCATCTCGCGGAACTCCCCCGCAAGCACCTGCTCGCACTCGACCTGTCTTCCCGCGAAGACTTCGGCGGCCCGCTCGTCCTGCTCGACGGGCTGCTCGGCACCGGGGTCTCCGGGGAACCGCGCCCGGAAGTGGCGACGGCCATCCGGCGGATGAATTCCCTGCGCCTGAGCCAGAACGCCTGGGTGCTGGCCATCGACATCCCGAGCGGCCTCAATGGCGACACCGGGGAACCTGCCGCCGCCTGCGTGCAGGCCGATCTCACCGCCACCATCGGCGCTCCCAAGCGCGGCCTCACGGCCGATGCCGCGACGAATCACGTCGGACGTCTCGCCCTGATCCCCCTGCACGACCTCGAGATCGAACGGGCGGAGATGCCCAGGCTCTCCACCCCGGAGGAGCTGAAGTATTGGCTGCCTCCCCGGGCCTTTGACACGCACAAGGGGATGTGCGGCCGCGTCGGCATCCTCGCGGGCTCGCATGGCATGACCGGCGCCGCACGCCTTGCCTCCGCCGCCGCCGTCGCAGCCGGGGCCGGGCTCGTCACGGTGTACGCTCATGCCGACATCCAGCCCGTGCTCGCCACATCATGCGTCCCGGAGGTGATGGTGAAGCAGGTCGCAAGCTTCCGGGAGGTCCTCGACGAGCCGATGAATGTCCTCGCCGTCGGGCCGGGGCTGGGCCGCGCTTTTGACAGCGACATCCTCGCGCTCGTGCGCGAATGGCCGCACCCCATGGTGGTCGATGCCGACGCGCTCAATGCGGTCGCGCAGGATGTCTCCCTCCTGAAGGCCTGCCGCGGCCCACGCCTGCTCACCCCCCACCCGGGAGAGATGGAGCGGCTCTTTCCGCAGGCGGGCCGCTCCCGTATGGACTGGTTCCGCGCTTTCACCAGCCGGCATCCCGTCACGCTCCTGCTCAAGGGCGCCCGCACCATCATCGGCGACGCCGGGACATGCTACTACAACTCCACCGGCAACCCGGGCATGGCCAGCGGCGGAATGGGCGACGTGCTCACCGGCACCTGCGCCGCCCTGGCCGGACAGCTCGACGGCGATCTGCTCAAGAGCGCCGTCCTCGGTGCCTGGGTCTGCGGACGCGCTGGCGAACTCGGAGCCGAGGCTCCCTTTAGCTCGCCGGAAAAACTCTCCGCCCGCATGGTGATCGAGCTGCTCGGGGCCGCCTTTTCGCAATTGCGCACCGGCTACTGAGCCACCGGCGCACCGGCAGCGCCCGGCGATCCGCTATTTCTCCGGCTCGTTTTCCTTGGGAGCAGCCGCCTTTGCCTCGGCCTGCTCGGCCTCCAGCGTCTGGGCGGCCTTCAGAGTCGGCAGGCGGCGGCGCTTGAAGGCGTCCCAACCCGGGAGCAAACGGTGAAAAAGCTTCTGCGTCTCGGCGATCGGAGATTCCTCGATGAAGTACGAGATGGCCGCCCGACCGATCGCATAGGTCCCGGCCCCGGCCACGAAACCCGAGACGGCATTGCCCCAGAGCGGCACGATCTTGATGATGGCCCGGGCGCTTTCCCGGAAGAGGATTCCCGCGCCGATGTTCAGCCCCAGCGCACCGAGGAATTCCGTGATCAGGCGAGCGTTGACCGGCTTGCCCGAGACATACACCACGAGCCCGACCATGAGCGTCTGCAAGGTCGTCAGCACCGGCATGTCCGCCAACGGGATCGGCTGGAGCCCGATCACGCCGCACACGGTGGTGAAGGACTTCAGGAGCGACCCGGCAATCTCGGTCTGCGCCTTCTTCGCGCCAGCGATGCGGGCAAACTCCAGCCGCGCGGCATTGGGCAGGACCGCAGAGATGGCCTCGCCCACGCTCCACTCCTCCTCGTCCGGCTGGCTCACCACGGAGCGCCGCAGCGAGAACTGCCGGTCGGAGGCAAAGAGGGCCTGCAAGCGGACCCGGGCCGGCTCGCCGCCATAGGCGATGCCGACGATCGGGGTCTCCGCCCCGGCCTGGGCCACCCGGGCGATGGCCTTGGTCCAGATCGCCTCGGGCTCGAGATTTTCACGCAGATAGATCAGGACATCCGGCGCGGCATGCGCCAGGGCTGCCGCCACCACGTCATCCGGGGCGTCAAACCGCGCATCCAGGATCTGCGCCTCGCCGCGGCCCGAGCGGCCGGAGAGCTTGTAGCTGCGCCACCCATCGGCCGCCTCCCCCGTCTCCACCGTCACCCCGCAGGCAGTGTGCAGAAACTCGGGCACGCTCTTGCCCACGCTGCCCACCAGCATCAGCCGGGCCGGGCGCTGCTCGAGGAACACCTCCCGGATGGGCGATATCTCGCGCAGGATGGGCTTTTTCATCCCCTCCGGCAACTTGTCGACCAGCTGGGACAGCCGGTCATACATACTCAGCAGAGTGTCATGGTTCAAAGTGTCGCAGGTCCTCGATGACGGTTACGGTATGCTCCTCGGGCTTCACCTTACGGTAGATCGATTTGATCCGGCCTTCCGGATTGATCACAAACGTGCTGCGCTCCGTGCCGAAATATTTCTTTCCGTACATGGAGCGCTCGACCCACACGCCGAACGCCTGGACGATCTCCCGGTCGGTGTCGCTGATCAGCGGAAAAGGCAGGTTGTACTTCAGGATAAACTTCTTGTGGCTCTCGACCGGGTCGACGCTCACGCCGAAAACCCGGGCCCCGTTTTCAATCACGTCCGAGTAGCGGTCTCTCAGCGAGCAAGCCTGCTTCGTACATCCCGGCGTGTCGTCCTTCGGATAAAAATACAGGATGACCGGAGCGCCACGCAGGGCGGAAAGCGTGACTCTCTCCCCCTCCGCAAACCCCTCTCCAACCACCGGAGCTGTGAAATCCGGGGCGATGTCACCTGGCACAAGTACCATATCCGAGTGACAATCCTCCGACCCCGCCTCCTTTGCAAGCGGAACTGGTCGAAGCCTTCGGCTTCCCCAGTCCGCCGCGTATCGCTACGCAACCGCCGGGCGACTGTACGGAGTCACACCGACGCCTCGCGCCTCCGGCGAGCTCGTTTCACATACGCATCCGTTACGAAGACACCCGTCACAAGCACCATGTATCCAATCACTTCAATCACTACGCTCCCAGCCGGCCAGGAGAGTTTTGCCACATTCAGAAGCGTGTTGATCAAAAACACACCGGCCCAGATCGCCGTCGTCACCGCGCAGCCCCTCCGAAATGCCGGGCTGGTCCACAGCTCCTGCGGCGTGTGCTCTCGCGCATAGGCCTCGGTAAACGGATGCCCCGCCAGCAGGGACACCACCGCCATCGCCAGCAGAAACCCGCTCGCCAACACCCCCATGTGGTGAATCACCAGCGCATGCGGCGAAACCACCACCGTCGCCACGGCAAACGCAAAAAACCCCAGCCCGCTCCAGAGAATCAATCCGCGATGAATCCCCAGCACCCCCATCACCACCGCAACGATGGCCGCGCTCACCACCCCCATTTGCAGCGAAAACAACGAATGCCCGAGGGAAAACAACAAAAACACGACCCACGGGGCAAATGCCAGGAGCAGCTTCCAGGGATTCATCCGATCAGTCCCGGCGAGCGGGACCACACCTTTCTTTTCCCTGACGAAAGCACTTTCCCCCGGAGCGAAACAGACATTTTCCCATCTCCCCTCGGCAAGACCTCCCG
>Ga0209935_1000866_pt1 | contig 59954 bp, 48 predicted proteins | sample ThiBio_1000_plan_2_FD_183958 | JGI IMG/M metagenome (GOLD analysis project Ga0209935, IMG submission 183958) | Wastewater bioreactor microbial communities from Cape Town, South Africa - Thiocy_cont_1000_plan (SPAdes) | ecosystem: Engineered > Bioreactor > Thiocyanate-remediating >... | reverse complement strand
GATTGGCTCTGGCATTACAACCATGAAAGGCCTAATATGGCTCTCGGAGGAATAACCCCTAAAATGAAACTGGCGCAAACAGCCTAGGTTTTTACTTTTAGATACTGCTATAAATGGGGGGATTACCGTTGAGCCTAAAGGCCCAACCTACACTGCTTTTCTAGATAAATACTAACAGCGAAATGAACGTTGTGTCTTTTGATTTTGAAGAGCGAGGTATTTTTGATTTAATTAGTGGGCCCACTAGGACTTGAACCTAGGACCAAGGGATTATGAGTCCCCTGCTCTAACCAACTGAGCTATGGGCCCGCGGAGGGTTTTTGCCCCTCACCCTAACCCTCTCCCCTAAGGGGAGAGAGAACCAGAGAGGCGACTCCCCCAATTGGGGAAGTTGGTTGAAATTGGTGTTTTGCCGGTCCAACGATTTACGTTGGGCCGGCGGATATAATACCAACGCTTGATATTACTTCAAAGGACTTTCTTCTTCGTCTTCACCATCGACTAAGAAGCTGCGCAAGTCATCAGCCCGACTGGGTTGACGCAATTTACGCAATGCCTTGGCTTCGATTTGTCGAATACGCTCACGGGTCACATCAAACTGTTTACCCACTTCTTCCAAGGTATGGTCAGTATTCATATCAATACCAAAACGCATACGTAATACCTTGGCTTCTCTTGCGGTTAATGTCGACAAAATACGACGGGTTGCTTCGCGCAAGCCTGCAGTGGTTGCAGAATCTGCGGGGGAGGCAATCACGGTATCTTCGATAAAATCCCCTAAGTGTGAATCTTCATCATCACCGATGGGGGTTTCCATCGAAATCGGCTCTTTGGCAATCTTGAGGACTTTGCGAATTTTATCTTCCGGCATCCCCATGCGTTTGCCTAGTTCTTCAGGCGTGGGTTCACGTCCCATTTCCTGCAACATTTGTCTGGCAACACGATTGAGCTTATTAATCGTTTCAATCATGTGTACCGGAATACGAATGGTACGGGCTTGGTCTGCAATCGAACGCGTAATCGCCTGACGGATCCACCAGGTTGCATAGGTCGAGAATTTATAACCACGGCGATATTCAAACTTATCAACCGCTTTCATCAAACCGATATTGCCTTCTTGAATAAGATCTAAGAACTGTAAACCACGATTGGTATACTTCTTCGCAATGGAAATAACCAAACGTAAGTTTGCTTCCACCATTTCTTTCTTCGCTCGGCGTGCTTTCGCTTCACCAATCGACATATTTCGGTGCAGCTCTTTAATCGCAGTGATAGAGCGCTCTGCGTTCTTTTCAATATTAGCTAATTCTTGCTGATGGCTAATCACATCTTCTCGGATTTTCTTAAACCCTTCAGAATAAGCCTTATTCGCCGCAATTTGCGTATCCATCCAGGACAAATCAACTTCATGTCCTGGGAATGCAGTCACAAATAGCTGACGTTGCATTTTTCCTTTTTGTACACACAAATGCATAATCGCTTTCTCGTGGTGACGCACATCTTCCAACATATTGCGCATAAACCCAACGAGCTCTTCAAACAAGCGGGGCACAAACTTAAAGGTCGCAAAAACATTGGCTAATTCTTGGTACTGTTGCAATGTTTCAGGATGAGTTAATCCGTGCTGCTTCTCTGCACTAATAACGTTGTTATAAGCATCGCGCAAACGAGCAAAATGTTGGGCCGCAAGTTCAGGATCAGGACCAGACTCTAATTCGTCTTCACTATCACTACTGCCATCACCTTCCTCATCTTCCACTTCCAGATCTTTAACCATAACTTCAAATTCAGCATCTGGATTCATTTCAGGAGGAATTTCCTCGCTACCATCACCCTCAACATCAACAAAGCCGCTGATAATATCGCCTAAACGTATTTGTTCGCCTAAATAGCGTTCGTATTCTTTTAGAATGTAAGCGATATTGGGTGGATAAGCTGCTAGCGCGCTTAATACTTGGCGCAAGCCAACTTCAATTCGTTTGGCGATCTCAATTTCACCTTGGCGGGTCAGAAGCTCTACTGTACCCATTTCCCGCATGTACATACGTACGGGATCGGTGGTGCGACCAAATTCGCTGTCGGCGGAAGCATAAGATAATGCTTCTGCTGCTTCACGTGCCATCTCATCATCATCAGCAACAGTGTCTGATAACGCTAAAGCATCTTCATCTGGCGGATCTTCATAAACATCGATCCCCATATCGTTTATCATACTGATGATATCTTCAACTTGTTCCGGATCAACAATATGATAAGGCAGCAGATCACTTACCTCGGCATAGGTGAGGTACCCCTTTTCCTTCCCCGCTGCTATCAAATCCTGCAATTGCGTTGCTTGCTGCTCGTGATCAACATAATTCATAATAGGAGCTACCTTGGTCTGCAACTTAATAATTATATTTTCCTGGTAAAAATCGTTACCGCGAGGTAACCGACAATTCTATCCATAATCTTCGTTTTAATCTAGTAGTTTTTTGTCAGAAACCATTCATATCCAATAGGTTTAGTTACCCGCTTTCCTGAAGATCTTATCCAGATCTCCCCTTCTTACCCATTTAGATTGAAAACTAGCCAATTGATTCCCTAGATTGTAAAAATTCCTTCAGTTTTAATTTTTCAGCATCAGAAAGTTCAGAATTCTTCGCTTTTTGTAGCAGCTTTTCCATTATTTGTTCCCGACCTACTACCTCTAAACGAGCAAAAGCTCCCGAAAATTCTGCTTCTAATCCTTCATCTGGCAACACTGCCACTTTATTTTCACATTCCATTAAACGTTTTAAATCAAATCCATTTTCTTGTAACTTTTCTCGCAATTGTATTGTCGAAGAAGAAGGATCTTGGATTAATGTTGTGATTAAATGATTTAATAATCCAATGCCAGGCCCTGTGATCTCTTTTATAAATGTAATTTTTTCTTTAACGGTTTCTAATAAAAGCGGATTTCTAAATAATAATGCGCTTGCAATATAAGCTGTTTCCATGGGTTGTGGCGGTGGCACCAGTGGCATTTTTATATTGTGTTGTTGCCGACCACCCTTTTGATTATATTGTCCCTTTTGATAAAAACGTCTAAACGCTTTTTCTCCACGCACAACCTGCGGCGTGCTCTCGGTAAGCTTTGCTAGCTCTTCAAACATCATTTCTTTGAAGATCCCTTGCGGAATGCTCTCAATCATAGGCCTAGCAAGGCTCGCTAAATGCGCTCTATTATCAACAGAATTTGGCGTCACCTTTTCAGCGAGGGTATTAAAAAAATAAGCTGATAATGGCGTACCATTTTTTACCAAATTTGAAAACGCTTGCACCCCATTTTGGCGAATGAAAGAATCAGGATCATCCCCTTGTGGTAGAAAAACAAAGCGCGCTTGACGCCCTTCACTTAAATGGCTTAACACTAATTGCAGCGCTTTCCATGCGGCAGCTTGTCCTGCCTTATCACCATCAAAGCAAAACACAACTTCAGGGACGATATGAAAAAGAGTCGATAAATGATGGCTTGTGATGGCTGTCCCTAAAGTAGCCACCGCCCCCATGACACCAAATTGTGCCAACGCCACGACATCCATATACCCTTCTACCACAATCGCTGTTTGCCACTTCTCTTTGGAAGCAAGCGATTCATAAAGACCATACAAACAGTGGCCTTTTTGAAAAATCGGCGATTCAGGAGAATTAAGATATTTTGGCTGGCTTTTATCCATCACTCTGGCGCCAAAACCAATCACATTCCCTCTTCTGTCACGAATAGGAAACATAATGCGCTCACGAAACCTATCGTAAAAACGCCCAGAGCTATGCTTGATAATTAACCCTGTTTCTTCCAATACCTTTAAAGCATCGATATCACCTTGAAAGTGACGCAATACATTATCCCAACCAGGAGGCGCAAACCCAAGCCCATAATGCTTCGCTATTTGCCCAGTAAGGCCGCGCTTTTTAAGATAACTCACCGCCTGTTGTGCTGCTTCATGGTGCTTTAACTGCTGAGCATAAAATTCACTGACACGATTTAATGCTGAGGTCGTTGATTGCCTTTGTTGAATTTTTGCACTTTCTTGGGGATCTTTAGGCACCGCCAACCCAATTCTTGCCGCTAAACGCTCTAGCGCTTCGACAAAATTAAGCGATTGATGTTCGATCAAAAAGCTAATCGCATCACCATGTTTGCCACAACCAAAACAATGATAAAACTGCTTTACTTGGCTTACCGTAAAAGAGGGGGTTTTTTCACTATGAAAAGGGCAACAAGCACTATAGTTTGCCCCATTTTTTTTGAGTTTTACGCTTTCTTGCACAATTGAAACAATGTCAGTTTTAGCCAACACTGTTTCAATAAAGCTTTCTGGAATGCGACCTTGGGAACCGGGCGACATAAATGTAACCCTTCAGGCAAAGATGCCTAGCCTGCAGTTGCTAATAAAGCCTTTACCTTGGCGCTCACTTGGCCCATATCGGCTCGCCCTTGTAGCTTTGGCTTGAGAATGGCCATTACTTTAGCCATATCTTGCATGGAAGCGGCTGCGGATTCTTTAATCGCTGCAGCAACTAATTGTTCTACTTCCTGCTCACTCATCGCCGCGGGCTTGAAGGACTGAATAATGTCGAATTCATATTGCTCTTTAGCAGCAAGTTCATCTCGACCTGCTGCTGTAAATTGTTCAATAGAATCACGACGCTGTTTTTGCATCTTATCTAAAAGCGCTAATTCACGCGTTTCATCAAGTACGATGCGTTCATCTACTTCAATACGCTTAAACTCTGCTAAAATCAGCCGAATAATAGCAAGGCGCTCTTTCTCTTGCGCTTTCATTGCTATCTTCATTTGTTCCTGAACTTGCTCTTTAATCGTCATAAAAGCACACTCCCGGGGCTGATTTGTCGAGTTTAGGGTTTAAGCGTTAAAAAGAAGTCTAGTGCTGTCTACCACGACCACCAGCATTACCGCTGCTACCGCCGCTACGACCACCACGCTCACCTCTTGCTTCGCGCATTTGTTTCTTACGGAAACGTTTAACTGCTGCAGCAAGTGCGCGTTTTTTCTTTTCGGAGGGCGTTTCATGAAATTCACGACGACGCATTTCTGATAAAATTCCAGATTTCTCTACTACGCGTTTAAAACGACGAATAGCTGAATCAAACCCCTCATTATCCCGCACCTTAATTCCTGGCATGAATACATTCACCTCTAAAGTTAAATTTAATTAAGTAGTCCAACACTGATACTGTTGCTAATTATCCTAAATCCTAAGCTGGCTATTGAACTATACAACATAATATGGACAATACAACCAGTACCAGAAAATTGTCAGACACTCTCCTGGTGGGGCGCCATTTTACAACGATTCATTATAAAAATGTAGGGCTAGCTCGGGATGTCGACCCTTTTAATTGACAGATCGTCGGATCAACATGGTCGAAGCAGATGTTTTTGAGGCGCAGCGCCAAGGACTGAGCAACCGGAGTGTACAATAAAAGTACATAAGGATTGCAAAATTCCGAAGGCAACAAAGCCTAAAAATAAGTGTTATGACTCACAAATTGGACTACAGCATGCGTATATTAGGTATAGAAAGCTCTTGTGATGAGACAGGTATCGCCATTTACGATAGTAACTCAGGTTTACTTGCCCATCATATATTTAGCCAAAAAACTCATGAAGAGTATGGTGGCGTTGTCCCTGAACTCGCTTCTCGTGATCATGTGCGTAAGGTATTACCTATGATCCAAGGCGTACTCAAAGAAGCCCAACTCACTCCTAAAGATATAGATGGCATTGCCTATACCGCAGGACCTGGACTCGCTGGCGCTCTGATGGTCGGTGCAGTACTCGCACAAAGTTTGCGTTTTGCTTGGCAAATCCCAGCAATTGGGGTTCATCATATGGAAGGCCACCTTCTGGCCCCTATGTTGGAAGCCAATGCCCCCGTTTTCCCCTTTGTCGCTCTGCTTGTCTCTGGAGGACACTCACAGCTTATTCGGGTAACCGCTTTAGGGGAATATGAAATTTTAGGGGAATCCCTCGATGATGCGGCAGGGGAAGCCTTTGATAAAACCGCTAAACTTTTAGGACTACCTTACCCAGGCGGCCCTCATTTAGCTAAGCTTGCTTGCCAAGGCAATCCTGAGCGCTTTCGATTTCCCCGCCCCTTACTCGAACGAGGCTTAGATTTTAGTTTCAGCGGTTTAAAGACCGCCGTGGCGAACACTATTAAACAATACGGCCATGATGAGCAGGCACGAGCGGATATAGCTGCCAGCTTTGAGCAAGCCGTGATTGATACCCTCTTAGTGAAAACCTTACGCGCGTTGGAAACCACAGGGTTAGAACAAATTGTGATTGCAGGCGGTGTAGGTGCCAACCTAAAGCTGCGCGAAAGTCTTTCCCAATTAGGAAAGAAGCAAGGCTTTAAAGTTTTTTACCCCAGACCCATTTTTTGCACAGATAACGGCGCAATGATTGCTTATGCAGGTTGCCAACGATTGTTAGCAGGCGAGGTAGATGATTTTCGCATTAATGTTCGCGCAAGATGGCCATTAAGTGAATTACAAGCACCCATCGCAAATCATGAAATAAAATAGTCATGCCATAAATGAGAATAATTTCATCATAAGTTGCACACAATCTTCATATTCAGTTTTTTGACAATTTTCTTGGAGTTTCTTTATTTGCAGAGCCCAAATCTTCCGCTTGCTTCTCGGAAGCTGCGAGCTTGGGCGATCTTTCACGCGAATGCGTTATTGCTTCAGGTCTTGAAGTTGATGGCGTCGCTTCTTCCATTTGCATTAAAGATGACTGCTGCGCTTCTTTTACTTTCTTTAATAAAACTTCGGTAACTTGGAAGTTGTCCAGTAATTTATCAGCAAATTTCCCTGCCACACTTTCGGGATTTTGTTTCATTGCTGCCAGTTGCTCTTTGGCTCCTTTCAACCTGGCTTTACATAAATCCAAACAATATTGTTCACCTTTAGAAGAAACCTTAATGCCCGAAAGATTCTTTGCTGCTTTTAAATCCTCTTTACTGTTTTGGAGGAATCTAATTTTACTCTCCTCAATCTCAATTAATTGCTGAAAATTCTCCATGATAAGAGGGATGAGTGCCGCTCTCATTTTTTCTGCCGTTTCTTCATCTTCTGCAAGTTTAAAAGCTGAATCAAGGTTGTCTAGCCTTTTAAGCAACGTCGGGCTGAAACAATCCATTAATGCTTTTTCATGATGAGCAATCAATTCCTTATTAAATTGTGCTTTCATTTCTTGGAATTTTCCCGCACCAAAATTATCATCTATATATGCCTTAAATAACCTCTTAAATTCATTTTCATATTCTTCTTTGGTTGTCTTTGGCATTTTAGGTGATTTATATTTCGGTTTTTTTCTGTTTATTTGTTCTGCATTTATATTTTGCAGATCCCGACGCACGAGTCTAAGATCCTCGCCTGGAGAACCGAGCCGTATTTTTTCTGCTAATTCTTTTGAAAGTTTTGCGAGTTCTTCATCTGTTTTATATGTTATATCCGTTTCATATTTTCGTACATTATCTTCATCAATTGTCGCTTTCATGTTTTGAAATAGCGCTATTTGGTGAACATTAAATTCTTCATTATACTTGTGTTTTTTTGATGATTTATTTTTTGAAAATAGCTTGGGCATGATACTTCTTCTATCTAAGTAGTAGATAGGTAACTAATGGCATATTTTCATTAAAAAAAACATTGTCCATGAGTACAAGTATCGAGATAGTTCAACGCTCTTGTGTAGTGCCTCTCATTACGCCTTTTTAAAGGTTGATCTCGTTTCTTTGCCTGTCGCTAAACGTTTAATATTTTCTCTATGCTTCCACAAAATAATCAACGCTAATAAAGTTAACCCCGGCATATAGCGTTTATCCAACAAATACCACGCCCATCCTGGCATAGTTGCAATTGCTACGATTGCCGATAAAGAGGAATAACGCGTGATAACAAAAATACCTACCCAGGTTAACAAAAAGAGCCCACCCAATATCGGGGACAACGCTAATAAGCCACCAATGATAGTTGCTATTCCTTTACCACCTTTAAATTGAAAAAACAGAGGATACATATGGCCTATAATAGCTGCAAACAAGGTCGCGCTAATGATCCAAGGATTGACCGTCACTAATTTCACCAGCAATACTGGGACTGCACCTTTGGCAGCATCACCTAATAAAGTTAATGCAGCGGCAAAACGTCCGCCTATACGCAGCACGTTGGTGGTACCAGGGTTTTTCGAACCTTCCTGCCTTGGATCGGGTAAACGTAATAGATGACAAACCAAAATGGCACTGGAAATTGAACCTAAAAGATAAGCACCTATTATCCCACAGGCTAAGATTATCATTTCCATCGTATTCATTTTTCTTCTCTCTCACTCGTTATGCTTCATATTCTGTCGGAGTAAATACCATATCTCGCACGCAAATGCTCTTAGGCTGCTCATAAATCCAAAGCGCTGCTTTGGCCAACTCCTCAGGTAGAATGGTCTGCCCCTGATTCAAATGCGCCGCTGCGAGCATAGGCGTCAAAATCTTTGCTGGCGCTAAATTGCAGATCCGAATACCATATTTTGCATTCGCTACCCGTAAGGATTCGCTTAAACTCCTCACGGCAGCTTTAGTGGCAGCATAAGTTGCCAATTGCGGTCTTGCCACCCTATCGGCAATAGAGCTAATGTTAATGATTGTGCCTGATTTTCGCTCACGCATGCCAGGCAAAACAATTTCCATCCCATTCACGACCCCCAGTACGTTTATCTTAACCATGCTTTCATGTTCATCATGTTGAATTTGCGTAAAGTCGCCGCCGATCCCCATTCCAGCATTATTAATTAAACAATCGATAGGCCCAAATTCTCCTACGGCGATACCTATTGCTTCTCTTAAGGCATCATAATCAGTGACATCTACACTTTGGCAAAGCGTGCGCGGTAGATGTAAATTTTGCATGGCTTCAAGATTTCGTGCCATCAATGCTAATGGATATCCTGCCATTGAGAACACTTGGGCCATCGCTGCCCCAATACCAGAACTTGCGCCTGTAATCACGACCAACGGCTTTTCCATCACATTCATCCTTGCAAATAAGTCCCAAAACAAACTAATTTTAGATTTTATCTGCCCTTAGTGTAACGTTATCGTTGAGAAATTTCGAAGATCTCCTGTATAGTCTTCGCACGTTCATTTTCGGCGTCCGCCTACGCTGACACTTCGGCGTGGCTAGTTATTAGCCTTGCCATAGCATAAGCTGCGGCAGGTTGTTGTTGCAGCTCATCTTGCAAAAGTCATGTCATGTATACACGTCTTTTTTGTTCGAGAGCTCGAACGTTCACGGAAAAATTACTTGTTGTGTTAGCAACTGCATTATTCTTTTGTTTGGAATGAGATGATGGACAAATTAACCATTAGTGGTATTAAACTTACCACGCTGATTGGTATTCATGACTGGGAAAAGCAATGCCCTCAAAATTTACATTTAGATGTGGTATTACAAACCGATGCAAAAAAAGCAGCACTTGAAGACAATATTCAAGATGCCCTAGATTACGATAGTTTAGTAGAGCATATTGTCAATTTTGTTGAAAATTATCACTTCCAGCTTATTGAAACCTTAGCCGAACGTCTTGCGCAAGAAGTGTTGAATCATTTTCCCACAAACTGGGTTCAAATTACGTTACATAAGCCCGGCGCGCTACTAAAAGCGAAAGATGTTGCTATTACGATAGAGCGTAGCCAATGAATTTACCGCCACTGTCGCCAGAAGCGGCTTTACACGAGCAGCAAGTTGCTGTTGCTTTAAGAGACTATGTTAACCAAAAAGGCCCTTGGATAAGTTTTGCTGATTTTATGCAATTTGCCCTGTATGCGCCAGGCTTAGGTTATTATAGTGCCGGTTCGCAAAAATTCGGCGCAAGTGGCGACTTTGTGACGGCGCCAGAAATTTCTGCTCTTTTTTCACAAACATTAGCTTTGCAATGTGTAGAAATTTTAACACAGCTTCCTGCTAAAGCTTGTATTTTAGAGCTAGGCGCCGGCAGTGGCCGCATGGCTGGCGACATTATCTTGATGTTGGCAAAACAAAATTGTTTGCCAGAGAAATATTACATTTTAGAAGTAAGCGCCGATCTAAAAGAACGCCAGCAGCAACATTTACGCGCCTATTGCCCAGATTACTTTGAAAACATAATATGGTTAAATTCATTACCTGAAAAACCTTTTCATGGGATCATTTTAGGTAATGAAGTCATTGATGCCATGCCTGTGCATCTTTTCCAAATAACACAAGAAAAACTCTTAGAGGGCCAAGTTGGTTTAGTGGATGAACAATGGCAACTCGCTTTTCGCTCTCCCATTAGCGAAACGTTAACATCGGCAGTAGCCGAGCTACAAAGCACGTTGAGTGAGCCCTTATCTTCGCCGTATACGTCAGAAATTAACCTTGGATTAAATGCCTGGGTAGCCAGTTTAAGTGCCTGCCTACATCAAGGCGTGATGTTATTTATTGATTATGGTTTTACGCGCCAAACGTATTACCATCCTTCACGTCATATGGGAACACTAATGTGCCATTATCGCCATCATGCCCATGATAATCCTATGATTTATATTGGATTACAAGATATTACCGCACATGTGGATTTTACCGCATTAGCATTTGCTGCAAAGCATAGCGGGCTGGATGTGATGGGATTTACTCAACAAGCGACCTTTCTACTAGCTAATGGCTTATTGCAGCTCGTTGAAAATAATGATTATTCCGTACAGCAACAACTTGAAGTTTCTCAGCAAATTCAAAAGCTGACCTACCCCCATGAAATGGGAGAGCTTTTTAAAGTGATGGCTTTAGGCAAGGAATTTGAGGGCTCTTTACAAGGTTTTGCACTCTCAGATCAACGTTATCGTTTATGATTTGCGTGTTTAACCGTATACCTATCCAGCATTAAGATAATAAAAATAAAAGTTTCACTTCAATAGCACTTTTTTTATACTAACCAATATTCTTCTCAGATGAGTTTTCGGTGAAAAGCAAGCTTCAAGCAACTTGAGTGTATAATAATACATGAGGATAGCGAGGGTAACACCGCCGAATGCTCATCACGAAAAATATGCCATAAGGTAACACGGAGGTGACTATGTGGTGGTCTTTACGCAATTTTCTCTCTCAAATGTGCTATGTTCCTTCTATTATTAAAAACCAAGCTCAATTCTTCTTACACGATGTTTTTCCCAATTTCATTCCCTCGGTGTGTCGTAATGGTGATTTTATGTGTCATGCGAGCAATGGGTTAATGAAATTAGAAAAAGTTTTACCTACCCCCTTGATGGAAGGATTGGATGTTATTAGTGAGCACCCCTATAAAACAGCTGCTGTCGTTGTAGGTGGCGCTTCATTGCTCACCGCTTTTTACTGCTTTCGCGGTAAACAAAAAACCTCTCCCAAGGCAGAAAAGGAAAAAAGGACCATAAAAAAAGTCACAAATAAATAAAATTGCTTACATACATTTTTAATGACGGATGACTTTTGTATTTAGCAGTGTGCATTACAGCATGAATAGCGACTTTAATCGCTTCGCCTTGGAGATAAAAGAGTCATCCCATTTTTGTTATCAAAGGCTTTTCCCAGTCCATATTTCCCAACATCAAGATGATACCGTCATAATCCCATCGTACTTCAAGCGCAGCAAAAGGGAAAAAGAAAGCACCTAATTCCCTTAATATTTTCTATGTTAAAAAACTATAACTCCATTCGTGAAATCCGCGACTGAAATTAAAAAATATGAAATGAAATACTTTCATCTTTGTGCTCCATCATTACAACACACCACGTCCTGCTATCAGAACAAGCATTTTATCTGTCTATATTTTTTTATGACAAGAATATAAAGGACTATTGAGATAAAATCCTCAACCAATACAATAGTCAACTTTCGAACTTGCGGTAAATCATGGCAAACAAACCTTCCCATTTTTCTTCCAGCGATATTTTACCAGCTGAGCTTTTAGCACATATTTTCTCTTATTTATCTCCTCAAGACTTATCAAATGTGGAATTGGTGAATAAACTCTGGGCAGAAATCGCGGCAAAGCCATATCTGTGGCAAAATTTGATTAAGGAGTATTTACCCTTTTTAGAGCAGGCTTTCCCTACCGAATATATACATTCCCCACAAGTCCTCTTTCAAAGGGAATACCAGATATTTATAAAACAATTTAATGCGGATGCCTATGGCAAAATTTTGTTACAAGCATATACAAATAATTCAGAAAGACCTCAAACCCCACCACTAGATGCTTTTGTTTTATCTGCTCTTAGAGGAGAATTTGAAAAAATTGAAGCATCTGAACTCCCTGATGCTATCAAAAATAAGCTTTTCATTCTTGCCACAGCAAACGGTCACATAGAAAGATTACCTAAATTAAGTGAAAATGAAAAAATTGAAGCCTTTTGCGAAACATTTAGATTTGGCAACCTTTCAGCGCTGAAATTGTTATTTCCACACATCACACTTAACGCCGACATAAAAAGAGCTGCTATGCTTCAAGCTACTTGTGACGGTCAGCTTGAGACCGTAAGATATTTGCTCTCTATGCTAGAAGAAGAAAAACGTCACGAAGTGATGGCTTTTGCCTTAAGTAGCGCTGCGATGAGGAATCATATTCATCTCGTGCGGGAATTCTTTGCGCAAGCAAAAGAATCTTTCGATTCAAAATCAATAGGTGACGCTCTAAATTATGCTGCTGATTGTGGCGCTATTGAATGCGTGCACGAAATATTTACCCGAGGGGGCGAGCTTCTCTCTATTCAGCAAATAGATAAGGCATTGGAAAACGCTGCTTATCGCGATCACCTTGCCATCGTGGAGTTATTTCTCGAGCGAAATGAAAATTCTGCGCATGGTCTGGTAAAAGCCTTAAATACGGCCGCACATAAAGGTAATTTTGCTATATTTAAGCGCTTATTCAATGATTCAAATCTTCCTATTTCCGATGATCTTAAAGAAGACGCTCTCGCTTGCGCCATCGAAAATGGTTACAACATCGGCGACGGTAACGCAGCTCCAATCCCAATCCCCCTGCTCACCCTCCAATATGACAAAGTAAGCCGCAAGAGAGGGCGTCCAATTAGACAAAAAGAAATGAATTCGTTATTGGATGAGGCAAATAGATTTATCAATCAAAAACGCGCAAGAAAAGATAATCGGATTTTCTGAGAAGTACTAATCTCTGCGCTACACCCTTGCAGCACACGACGGTACATCCTTCTATCAGAACAGTATTTCATCTGTCTATATTTTTTTATGACAAGAATATAAAGGACTATTTAGATAAAATGCTCAACTAACATAATAGTCAATTTTCGAACTTTCGGTGTATCATGGCAAACAAACCTTCCCAATCTTCTCCCAATGATATTTTACCAGCCGAACTCTTAGCCCATATTTTCTCCTTTTTATCTCCCCAAGAGTTATTAAATGTAGGATTGGTGAATAAACTCTGGGCAGAAATCGCGGCAAAGCCATATCTCTGGCAAGATTTGATTAAGCAGCATTTCCCTTTTTTAGTACAATGTTCCCCTACTGAATATATACATTCTCCACAAGCACTATTTCAAAGAGAATACCAAAGCTTTATAAATGAATTTCGATTAGGAAAACCTGAACGCCCACTTAACGCTTTTATTTTACCAGCTCTTCGAGGAGAATTTGAAAAAATAGAAGCATCCGAACTCCCCGATGCTAGCAAAAGTAAGCTTTACATTCTTGCCACAGCAAATGGTCACGCAGAAAGATTACCTAAATTAAGTGAAAATGAAAAAATTAAAGCCTTTGGAGAGGCCGCTAGTTTTGGCAGTCTTTCAATGTTGAAAACGCTATCACAACAGATAAAGCTTTTCTTCGAAGAAAAAAGACGCGCTTTGATTCGAGCTACTTATCACGGCCAACTTGAGTCCGCAAGATATTTACTGTCTATGATAGAAGAAGAAAAACGTCACGAAGTGATGGCTTTTGCTTTAAGTAGCGCTGCGATAAGGAATCATATTCATCTCTTACGGGAATTCTTTGCGCAAGCAAAAGAATCTTTCGATTCAAAATCAATAGGTGACGCTCTAAATTATGCTGCTGATTGTGGCGCTATTGAATGCGTGCACGAAATATTTACCCGAGGGGGCGAGCTTCTCTCTATTCAGCAAATAGATAAGGCATTGGAAAACGCTGCTTATCGCGATCACCTTACCATCGTGGAGTTATTTCTCGAGCGTAATGAAAATTCTGCGCATGGTCTGGTAAAAGCCTTAAATACGGCCGCACATAAAGGTAGTTTTGCAGTATTTAAGCGTTTATTCAATGATTCAAATCTTCCTATTTCCGATGATCTTAAAGAAGATGCTCTCGCTTGCGCCATAGAAAATGGTTACAAAATCAGCGGCGGTAACGCAGCACCAATCCCCCTGCTCACCCTCCAATATGACAAAGTAAGCCGCAAGAGAGGGCGTCCAATTAGACAAATAGAAATGAATTCGTTATTGGATGAGGCAAATAGATTTATCAATCAAAAACGCGCAAGAAGATAAATCCAAATTTCCTGAAGGAGATCCGTTTAACATAATGAATTGGGTACTTTTTAAAGAATGCGAGAAAAATAATAAAGTATCTATTTGAACAACATATCACTTTTATTCCGTCATGCGACAGCATGGGGACCACACTAAATCTCGCAGAAATTTAAAAACATGCTATTTCTATATTTTTTTACGACAGAACAATCCCTGACATTTATGTAAAATCTCCAACTTAAATCTTAATGAGACTACCTGGATGTATTTATGACAGCTCCCTCAACTTCCTTAACTATGATTTTGCCGAACGAGATCTTGGCACACATTTTTTCTTATTTATCTCCTCAAGACTTATTAAATGTAGAATTGGTGAATAAACTCTGGGCAGAAATCGCGAAAAAACCTTATCTCTGGCAAGATTTAATTAAACAACATTTTCCCTATTTGATAAAACGAAACATACAAGATTACGCTGATAAACCCCGAGAATTGTTCAAAAACGAATTCATTCGTATTACCTTAGAATTTGACAAACATCTTGCCAACGAACTAAAGAGCAGTGATATTGGCTCCTTAAAAGCCTATATTTTGCCCGCGATACGCGGTGAAGTTGATAAGATTGAAAAGTATATACTCCATGATGATCTCAAAAAAGCTCTCTACTGCCTCGGCGCTGCAAATGGGCACGGATCCTGCTTAAAACAGCTAGATCAAAATCAGAAAGTTACCGCCTTAATAATGGCCATTCAATATGGAAACTTTGCGGGAGTGGAATTACTGTTTCACGCCTCAGAAGCGCTGATCTCTTCGAGATCCCCGGCTTTGCCAATTGCAGCACAATTTGGAGATCTCGATATTTTTCGATTTCTTTGGAAGAAACTGGAGAAAAGGGAAGGAAAGTTGGTAACATCGAAGATGGATGAAGCTTTCCTAAACGCTGCTAAGCATGGGCATCTTGCTATTGTTCAAGAGATAAGCAGCCAATTCACTGAAGCTATAACCTCAGAAGATAAAAAAACCGCAATGATTTATGCAGCTGAGGAAGGCCATCTTAACATGCTTATGTGGTTATTGAATGAATTCAAAATCGATGCTAATCAAGATACATTTAAGAATATTTTTATTTGTGCTGCTGAAAAGGGGCATCTTGAAATCATTCAAAACTTGCTATTAAACTATCGGCATAATCTTAGCAAGAGCGTAATAAAAGATGCATTTCTAAGAGCCGCAAACTGCGGCAAAGCATCCGTTGTTCGTGAATTATTACTGCAAGCAGGACAAGATATTACTTGTGAAATGATAAGATCCGGGGCGAATGAAGCCAGTCAAAGAGGATATATTGAGGTTCTGAAAGAATTATTCGATCTTTCACCGGATATGATGATAACAAAAAAGCGATTCCTAGTTGAGGCAGCAAAAAATGGTTATTATGATATTGTTGAATATTGCCTAGGCAGCAATCAAATTGATGCACCCACCCTAGGGAAAGCATTATCAAATGCTGCAGCAAATGGTCGTAAAAATATTTTTGCTGCTTTAATAAATTACTATCTTACTATACCTTCAGCAGATCAAATGATAGCAATTAGCACGTCACTTAAAAATGATAATGGAATAACAAGGTATTGTTTAATTCATTGCACGCAAACTAATTTTTCTGAAGAACAGCTTGATGCTATATTAGGCAAGAGATCCGCCTCACATTTTAATTTATTGCCAATATTCACCTGCAAAAATAATGAAAGAAAAGAAAAAAAACGTGGTGTGATTCGAGAAAGTGAAGTCAGGTTACTTTTGCAGGAAGCTGAAACATTTTTTTGCCAAAAAAGACGCAGAAAATAACAAAATCTAACTTAAATTCGCTCCTAAATAAAATTATCTCCTCAACAAGCTGGCGTTTTATTTAGGAGCGATCTTCAATAGTTGATTAATCGCTTCAAGTCTTGCTTCATGAATAGCATTTTTAATCGCTTCACCTTGTTCTCCTTTGGCTTGGCACGAAGCAACAATTTCCTTTGTATTAATATGTTGCGCTGTTGCAAAAGCAAGATACAGCAAAGTTCCCTGGCGGTATTCTTTGGTTTCATAGCCGGGGCGACCACGAAAATCTGCCTCACAAGCGAGCACAAATTGGGCAAAACGTTGAGGTTTACGAAATGCATCACAATGCTCAAAAATAGTTAATATATCTGCAGCACTACATTCTTGTGCCTTATGACATAAGAGATGATAGCGAGCGACTAATCTCGCTAAAGCTTGAAAATCTGACGGTAATCTCAACCTTTGACAAAGCGCCTGCACCAACGGCTCGCCAAAGATCTCGTGATCAACATGGCGTGGCCATAATGCTTGTGGCGTCAGGCCTTTGCCCACATCATGCACAAGAGCTGCAAAACGAACGATAGATTCAGGACTCAATCGCGACGCCTGATGTAATACCATTTCTGTATGAATACCAGCATCTTTTTCCGGATGATGTTCAATATTTTGTGGTACACCATATAACGCATCTACTTCCGGTAAAATTTTTCTTAAGGCATTACATTGGCGCAACACTTGAATAAAGGCAACAGGCGTTGCTTCCCCTAAAGCGCGCAGCATTTCTTTGGTTACACGCTCAGGGACGAGGAAATCCAATTCACCTTGGTTGCCCATTTCTTGCATTAAAGCAAGCGTTTCAGGAGCCACTTTAAAACCAAGGCTTGCATAACGCGCAGCAAAACGCGCAACACGTAACACACGTACTGGATCTTCAGCAAAAGCAGGCGACACATGGCGCAATAATTTTTTCTCTAAATCTGCCTGGCCACCATAGGGATCAATAATTTTGCCATTAGCTGTTTTCGCCATTGCATTAATGGTGAGATCCCGACGCATCAGATCTTGTTCTAATGTAACAGAAGATGAAGTATCAAATGTGAAACCGTGATAACCTCCGGACACTTTGCGCTCAAGACGCGCTAGTGCATATTCTTCTTTGGTTTCGGGGTGTAAAAATACCGGAAAAAATTTGCCAACAGGAATATAGTCACGCGCTAACATTTGCTCCATTGTTGCACCAACCACTACCCAGTCTCGCTCATTGACGGGAAAGCCAAGCAATTCGTCTCTTACAGCCCCACCGACCAGATACATTTTCATGCGCTTTGACCTTGCACTAAATGATAAGCAACTTCACCAGCAACTTTCTCTTTAAGCACTTGCCAATGAGCAGGGAGATCTTCCGCGGTTAAAGAACGTGGTGATTCAAGATAAATTAACGTGTGAGGCCCCACTAATTTGCTGGTCGCCAAAAGACTAATACTTTGCGCTAATAACGGGGTGGCAAAAGGTGGATCTAGAAAGATAATGTCAAAAACTTCATCTTTGTTTTTAATTTGCTCTAAATAACTCACTGCACTCTCGCGCACAATTTTACAATAAGGTAGTGCATTAAAATTGATCGCACTCTCATGAAGTGCCTTAATAGCAGGTGGGAATTTATCAACAAAAACCACTTCTTTAGCGCCGCGCGAAAGCGCTTCATATCCCAACGCGCCAGTCCCTGCAAAGAGATCAAGACATCGGGCACCAACGACATTCATTCCTAACCAATTAAATAAGGTTTCACGCACCCTATCGGGTGTTGGACGTAGCCCTGGATGTTCAAGCACTTTAAGAGTACGACCACGCCATTTACCGGCAATAATTCTCACGCGCCCAGACGGCGCGCGTGATTCATTTTTTGATTTTGACATGAAACAACTTTACTTCTGTCAAACAATTAGTGTTGAACGCCACCTGGTCCACGTTGCATCGGCTCAGGTTCAGACGCGCCTTCAGCAGTAGGCTTTGTCACTTGCTTATCTCCCCCACCCACAGTAACAATCACCACTTTTTCAGGAGAGATCCGCTTTTCAAATGCTTTTTTGATGTCTTCAACCGTCAACTTGCTTACCGCATCCTTAAATTCATTGAAATGATTTAAAGGGAGGTTATAAAAGCCGAGTGCGGCAATTTCATGGCAAATGGAAGCATTGCTATCAAATTGTAAAGCATAACCACCCAACAAGTTTTGCTTCGCTTGCTCTAATTCCTTTTCTGTTGGACCTTTCTCGACGAACTCTTTTAAGAGTTCTTGCATCATGGCTAACGCTTTGTCTGCTTGATCATTTCGGGTTTGACAACCCATGACAAAAGGACCCTTTTCACGCATGGGCAGAAAATAGCTATAAGCAGAATACGCTAAACCATGTTGATTACGGATAGTGTTAAAAACACGCGTAACTGAGCCATTGCCACCTAAAATATGATTACCTACAGCAAGCGCATAATAGTCTGGATCATTTTGTATCATGCCAGGTTGACCAACCAAAATAGTAGTTTGCGCTGAAGGAAAATCTATTTTCTTCGTGATTTTTTCAGTTAAACCAGCCACAGGTGGTAGGGCTTGCGCTTTCTCGCCTTCTGGCAGATTGTTGGTTAACTTTTGTGCCAACGCATCAGCGTCTTCAGCAGAAAGATCACCGACAATTGCAACAGTTGCATTTTTGGCAGTGTAATATTTTTGATAAAAAGCCCTGAGATCTTCTGGGGTGAGCGCCTTGATGGATGCTTCGTCACCTAGCACCCAATTAGCATAAGGTTGTTTACCATACAATGCCGAAGTAAACGCTTTGCTTGCCACTTGCTGTGGTTTTTGCTCTTGCTGCTTTAAAGCGCTTAAGGTATTTTGCTGCTCGCGCTTAAATCCTTCTAAAGGAAAAGCAGGGTTACTTAAAATCGCGGCTAAGGTATTGACCGCTTCGCCAAGCTGAGCTCGCTCAGAAAGACTACGTAAATGCACAAGCGCCATATCACGTTGAGATTCTGCATTGAATTGTGCGCCTACCTTATCAAAACTTTCAGCCACTTGATCGGCTGTCATATTAGCCGTGCCTTCTGCAAGCAATGTATTAGTAAGGTAAGCAAGCCCACCCTTATCTCCATTTCTTGCAGCACCTGCATCAAAAATAATTTCAATATCTACCATAGGTAAGGTAGGTACTGGCACAAAATAAACATTCACGCCGCGTGCAGTGACCCAATGCTGAATGTTAAGCACGCCCGTGACAGACTTAAAACTCTCTAATTTCTCGGGTGGAGTGCTATTAATACCCATCATCTTCTCAGTTTCTCCATGATGTGCGGTCTCTGGTGTTGTCGCTACCGGATGATGCTTACCATATTTGCTTTTAATGATGAGCAAACCAGCAACAATAACCAAAACGGCAATTAAAACTTGTACCCAGCGGCGGCTTGATTTTTTTTGTCCCATAGCCATTGCGTTACCTGCTTCCTTATCAGTTGATCTTCTCGGGCACCAATTCAGCGACTGTTAAACGCTTAGGTTGAAAATATTTTCGTACTACTTCTCGGATTTGTTCCGGCGTCACGGCTTTTATTTTCTCAGAAAACTCATCCGCCAAATGCCAGGATAAACCCACTGTTTCCAGTAGCCCTAATAAGGTCGCTTGTTCAGACATTGAATCTTTTTCAAAAATCTCTTGTGCTAAGAGTTGGTTCTTAGCTTTTTGCAATTCTTCAGGTGAAACAAGCATATCTTTCAGGATTTCAATTTGCTCCATGAGTTTTTTCTCAAGCGCTTCAACATCATGTCCTTCACTTGGGATCCCCGTGAAGATAAATTGTGTGCTGTAAGGTTTAAAGGGATCATAATAAGTGCCAACACTCGCCGCTATCTCTGAGCCACGAATCAAATTACGATTCAAGCGGGCACTTTCGCCCCCATCTAACAAGGCACTGGCAAGAACAAGCGCATATATTTCAGATTCTTTGTCTTTTTCTGCGGTTTTAAGCGTGGGTACATCAAATCCCCAAATCGCATAAGGCAGCTTCGCCGGTATTTTGACTTGAATACGCTTCTCGCCTAAAGAAGGTATTTCCTTTTTCGTTTTGCCTGGAGGAATGGGGCGAGCAGGAATTTTACCAAAATATTGCTCGGCCAACTCAAATACCTTGTCTGCATTGACATCCCCGACAACAACCAATGTGGCATTATTTGGCACATACCAACGTTCATACCAAGCACGTAGATCTTCTATTTTCATTTGATCAAGATCATCTTGCCAACCAATCACAGGATGATGGTAAGGCCCCATTGGATTAGCCACAGCCATAAACCGCTCCCAGGTTAGGCTTTGCGGATTATCATCTGTGCGCATGCGACGTTCTTCAATGACCACCTGAATTTCTTTTGCAAAAGCTTCAGGGGAGAGAACCAAATTCGTCATGCGATCGGCTTCCGCTTGGAAGCTGATGGGTAAGTTCGATGCATCTAATTCTTCATAGTAAGCAGTATAATCATCGCCAGTGAACGCATTATTCCGACCGCCATGTTGCGAGATTAAAATGGCAAACCCATCCCCAGGTAATGTAGGGGTTCCTTGAAACATCATATGCTCTAACGCATGAGAAATGCCGGTGATGCCGCGCACCTCATAGGTAGAGCCTACTTTGTACCAAATTTGTGCTACGGCAACCGGAGCGCGATGATCTTCTCGCACAACAATATTAAGACCATTATCTAACTTGTGCTCTTTAGTCACCGGTTTTTCCATACTTATGCCCTGCACACTCCAGCTAAAAGAAATTAAAAAAAGTAAGTTAGCTTGTTTTTTCATCCATGTTTTCATATACTAAGCACCGCAAACCCTTTACCTATCATATCCTAATGGTAGGATACCGTATTTTCTTAGAGATGCCAGCATCACAATATTAGGTATACCCATGCTCAAATTCTTTCGTCGTAAGAAAAATGATGGCAGCAATCCCCAAGATCCCAAAGAGGGATCCGCTCTGCCCCCCTCTTCAGATCCCCTTTCTGAAGCACCAGAAGCAGCAGAACCTACAGCGACGAAGCCTGAAAATACCCTCGTTGCCCAAACCCAAGAACCAACGGCAGAGCCTGAAAGTACCCTTATCGCTGATGAACCTTCTCCCGTATCCCCCCCAGAAATGGAAGCTAAACCACAAGAAAAGGGCCGCTCCTGGTTTGGCCGCTTAAAAGACTCCTTAACTCGCACTCGCGCCAGCTTTACCGAAGGCATCGCTAGTCTTTTCCTTGGCAAAAAGGAAATTGATAAAGACTTATTGGAGACCCTTGAAACGCATTTGCTCAAAGCCGATGTTGGCGTTGAGGCCACGCGCCATATTATTCAAACTTTAACCCAAGGGATCTCACGTAAAGAACTTAAAGATCCGCAAGCAGTTTATAATGCTTTACAAAACACCCTGAGCGATATGCTGAAGAGCTGTGAACAACCTTTAGCCGTAAACACTGAACAGCGGCCTTTTGTTTTACTAATGATAGGGGTCAATGGGGCCGGCAAAACGACCACTATTGGCAAGTTAGCCAAACGTTTTCAACAATCTGGCCTTTCTGTGATGTTGGCAGCCGGAGACACTTTTCGTGCCGCCGCCATTGAACAATTACAAGTATGGGGCGAGCGTAATAAAATTCCCGTATTAGCACAACACACTGGGGCTGATAGCGCTTCGGTTATTTTCGATGCATTTCAATCTGCCAAAGCACGCGGCATTGATGTGCTTATTGCAGATACTGCAGGACGTTTGCATACCCGCGACAACTTGATGGAAGAGCTGAAAAAAGTCAAAAAAGTTATCCAAAAACTGGATGGAACTGCTCCTCATGAAGTCATGCTCGTGCTGGATGCAGGCACGGGACAAAACGCATTAATACAGGCGCAAAAATTTCATGAAGCACTCGGCGTAACAGGGCTTACACTGACCAAATTAGATGGCACAGCCAAAGGCGGCATCATTTTTGCCATCGCAAATAAATTAAAATTACCAATTCGATTTATTGGCGTTGGTGAAAAAATTGATGATTTGCGTCCCTTTGCTGCGAATGATTTTGTCAAAGCGCTATTTGATCAAAACCCTTCAGCGCAGGAATAAGCTATTTTTCACACTATTCTTAATTGTAAAGATTTTCGACAGCATTTTCGAAGGATTTGGTAATGTTATATAAATTTGGATATGATTAAAAATAACAATCGTTAACCTTTACTACTTAGCTCTAGCAATTAGTTTTTATAGTCACTACAAATGATTTTTCGACGGGCCGGTAAGTGATAGAGCAATCCGTCTATCCCTTAAGGCGATTCTCAGACCCGAGCAATCATTTACCAAGACTATAACCTGCAAAGGAATGTGGGTACGAAACTAATCTTGTAAGGAGAATATGTGATTACTTTCCTCAATGTCGTCAAAAAATATCCTAATGGGCAAGTGGCGCTCAATAATATTTCTTTGGAAATCGCGCCCGGAGAAATGGTTTTTCTACGAGGTCATTCTGGCGCTGGAAAATCAACCTTGCTTCGGATGTTAGCCTTGCTAGAACATCCCACGCGTGGGCATATTACCGTTTCAGGAAAAAACTTAAATCAGATTAAACCCGGAAAAATTCCTTATTATCGTCGACGCTTAGGGTTTATTACGCAAAACCCCAAATTGCTCAATAATTATACTATCTTCGAAAATGTTGCCATGCCATTGGTCATTGCTGGATATGATAGAATTGAAACCACAAGACGCGTACGCGCTGCATTAGAGCGCGTAGGATTACTTGATAAAGAGGGGCTTAAACCTATCAATCTGTCTGAAGGCGAAAAGCAACGCATTGGTATTGCGCGGGCCGTGGTGCACAAACCTCGATTCTTAATTGCTGACGAGCCTACAGGAAATTTAGATCCCGAACTTTCCTTAGAAATCATGAAACTATTTGAGCGTTTTCATCAGGTAGGCGTAACGGTCCTAATTGCCTCCCATGATGCAGCGCTTTTAGAAAGATTTCCTTATCGCAAGTTACATCTTGATCATGGCAAGCTCATTACTCCTGTTTCCGCTTTCAATGAAAAAAGCGAAAAGAAAGAATTATCGGCGCAAAAGGAGCCAACCCATGGCTAAGCCAAGTGCCTCACAACAGCATTCTGTTCGAAAAGAGTCTTCTCGTTCCTCCAGTATCAAAAATCAAGAAGCCTCTTGGCATCAACGATTATCAGGTTATATCGCATTCCATCTTTCAGCTTTTAAACTGAGCTTTAGAAATTTAAGCATCACACCTTTTGCCACCGCAATGACTATTTGTGCAATCGGGTTATGTCTATCACTACCAGCTGGGCTTTACCTTTTTATCAAGAATATTCAACAATTGAGCCAAGGATGGGATAAAGGAGAAGCCATTACTCTTTACATTGATTCACATGCGACCCAAGCGCAAATTAATGCCATTACCGATAAAATTAAACTCTACCCCTTTGTAGAAGACACCACTCAATTAACACCTGAGAAAGCGTTGCAGGAATTTCAAAGCGTCTCTGGGCTAAGTGATATGTTAGCGCTTTTGCCAGAAAACCCCTTGCCTGGGGTGATTATGATCCAAATCAATACGAAATTAACCTCCGAAAGTGAACTGTTTGCGATGAAGGAAACCTTGGCGAAAATGCCAGCTGTGAAAGAAGCTGCTTTTGACTATGCCTGGGTAGAAAAATTTAATATCTTCCTCTCCTTTGGCAAAATGCTGGCTAAATGTTTGTATTTTATTATTGGCGTTGGTGTTATTTTGATGGTCAGTAATACGATTCGTCTTGCCGTTGAACGTCACCGAGATGAATTAGAAGTCCTCAATCTAATCGGTGCAACGACTGCCTTTATTCGACGTCCATTCCTCTATAGAGGGATCCTCTACGGAGGACTAGGTGGTGTTGTCGCCGCTTTAATCCTCAATACGATTAACCACACGCTTCAGGCCCCTGCGGCACAGCTTTCCTCCCTCTTTGCCGGGGTATTTTTCTTGGAAAATTTAAGATTCTACGATACAGTGATGCTCCTTGTTGCAAGCGCTGCTTTAGGTTGGATAGGCGCAGCTATCGCCTTTATACAACAGCGTCATAGCCTGTATAACGAAGCCTCCTAAATAGGTTTTTCAAACACGCTCAAACCAGTTTGAATTTAGGCGAGACGGCAAACGGATCCCCAGTTGCATACGCTTTATTAGTAAGCAACTTGGGTGAGAGAGCGATGGCAACAATGCATAAATTCAAAGTGGAAAGAGTATATAAGGTGTTTTATTTTTATGTCCCTTAAAAATGCCATCGGCGGTGTTGCCTTAATTGCTGGAACCGCGATCGGCGCAGCTGTTCTTGCTTTACCCATTATTACTGCTCATCTTGGTTTTGCTCAAACTATTGCTATTTACTGCACATGCTGGTTCTTTATGACCCTGGGTGCACTTTATCTGCTGGAAGCAAACTTACTCGTTGGGTATGGCACGAACCTTATTTCGATGGCTGAAGCAACGTTAGGTCAGTTTGGAAAATATTTCACCTGGGGTATTTATCTGATTTTGCTTTATGCATTAACCGCAGCTTACTTATCAGGTGTAGGCGCATGGATACAACGAGGCTTTGAGTTGATTCATGTCTCTCTCAATCCATTTGGTTGTGCCTCTGTCGCTACATTTCTCACCATGATTGTTATTTGGCTTGGCACCGCTGTAACCGACTGGGTAAATCGCTTCTTGGTCATTGGTTTGATTGGTGCTTTTGCAATATTACTTTTCATTGTTTCTGAACATATTCAGTTTGAATTGCTTTTCATACAGAATAATACTTTCGACTTAAGCCCTATTCCCATCATTATTACTGCGTTTGGCTCAGCTATTGTTATCCCAACCTTGACTGAATACTTGCACGGCAAGCCAAAGCAACTTTTATATGTTGTGTTGATAGGTAGCGTCATTCCCTTGTTAGTTTATATTATTTGGGAATTTGTCATTCTGGGGATTATTCCTGTGTCAGGAAATCCTGGCTTGCTGCAAATACAACAACATGGTCACCCAGTAACAGATGTCCCTGCAGCCTTACAAGCATTATTGCAAAACCGTATTATTACTAAAGCATCTACCTATTTTTCTATTTTTGCTCTTATTACGTCTTTGCTCGGGGTCTGTTTATCCTTGTTTGATTTCCTGGCTGATGGCTTACATTTGCATAAAACTATCCGCAGCAGAATCTTGTTAACCCTGATTACTTTTGTTCCGCCACTTTGCTTCATTATTTTCTATCCGCATGGTTTTACTGTGGCGCTCAGCTTCGCTGGTATTTTCGTCGCCATCTTATTGGGTATTTTGCCTGCAGTGATGGCATGGCAAGGCCGCTATCATTTGAAACAAGAGAAACCTTTACAAATAATAGGTGGAAAATTTCTGATTATTGTAACGATTGCTTTTTTCTTATTTGTTTGCGCTATTGAGTGTTTTAATCAATACAAAACCTTTCTGGGAGCCTCAAGTTGAATTATCAACTGACCGAAACGCCAGAAGGGATTGCACTAACGCTCCCCTCACAAGTAAAATGGCGCGCCTATCAAATAGATTTTGGTCAAGGCCCCTTACGCTATCGGTTTGAACATTTACAGGGAAGAAATGAGCTCATCGCCAAAGCCATTGGTTGGAAAAAGGGCGATAGCTTTCAGGTTTTCGATACTACTGCAGGTTTAGGCCGTGAAGCCTTCCTGCTCGCAGCCTTAGGATGTCAGGTGACATTATTCGAACGCCACACCGCGATTGCGACACTTTTAAAGGATGGACTGCAACGCGCAATGACTGATCCTACCTTAGCAAATATCATTGAACGCATGAAACTTATTGAATCTTGCGCTATCGAATACCTGAACAATAATACGTTACCTGATTTACCTGATGTGATTTATTGCGATCCCATGTTTGAAGCGCGCACTAAATCCGCTGCAGTTAAAAAGGAAATGCAAATTTTGCAATCAGTTGTTGGCTCCGATGCCGATGCTTCACAATTGGTAGAAATTTCATTAAAGTTTGCAAAAAAGAGAGTGGTAGTGAAACGCGCGCATGCCGCTCCAACCTTAAAGTCCAATCCAGATTTGGTCTTTAAGGCTCGTAGTCATCGTTTTGATGTTTATATCAAAACCTAAAGGCTGTGATGCGTGAGAACTTCACTTTTTATATAGGAGATTGTCGCAGTTAATAGACCAAACTAATGCTCAACCATTTTGCTTTAGGACAGGCGACAACCTCTTCGAGAATAGAAGTGTATATCTTGTACATAACTATCCTTAAGGGGAACAAAATGGGAAGAGCATCGAAGAGTTGATATTCGAGCAGTAACATAAGGAGTGAATATAATGACTCAATCATTTAAACCCAAAGGACTTCCCAGCTTACTTCCCCACCTCACCGTAAAAAACGCCGATCAGTCCCTTGCTTTTTATCGCGATGTTTGTCAGTTTTCCTTAAAAAATCAACCTGAGAAACAAAACAATGAAATTGTTCATGCAGAAATGATGCTTGGTGATGCGACTATCATGATGGCACCAGAAGGGGCTTGGGGATCTGACAAAAAATCTCCTAAAACGACTGGAGTACCTTCAAATATCTCGCTTTACATCTATGTAGAAGATGTTGATGCCCATTATGAACATGCAAAACAAAAGGGGGCTGAAATATTAAGCGCTCCTGAAAATATGTTCTGGGGAGACAGATTTTACACCTTGCGCGATCTAGATGGTTATGAATGGTCTTTTGCCACTAACGTTGGCACACATGATCTTTCTTATATTACCCACGCCTAGTTAAAATCTTTGGTGGCGAGTGCTTCATGCACTCGCTATTGATAAGACAACAACTAGAAAACTCATGTATGAAGACTATTTGAACAGCCATACCCTGCTTCACTTAATATTTGGCAACTTTGGTCATTTCGTAAAAAATCCCTAAAAGCGACTAAAGCTTTTTGATTCTTAGCTGCTTTCAATGTAATCACTTCATGTTTAACAGGCTTATAGCGATAAGTTTGCGGCTCCCAATATTGTTTGCGCGCACGCACTTCTGGAGATAATTGCGCAAGAGAAATAAATCCTAATGGAATGCGTTGTGTCATGATAAGTTCATAAGTGTGTTTAATATTCTTTCCATAAATCAAACGGCTCTGAATGTTGGTCCATAAGCCATACTCTTGTAGCATTTCTCTCGCCGCAGCTCCATAAGAAGACGCGCCCGGATTGGCAATAGCAATCACTATATTTTCTTTTTCGGTTAAAATCTGATACAAAGCTTCGGGGGTTATTTTAGGATCGGCACTCCATAACACAATCCGCCCTTCTGCAATTGCAATGCGACTTTGTGCATCGGCTTTTTTGGCATTAATAAGGCCTTCTGTATAAGTTTCGTCCGCTGACAAAAACAAATCATATGCCATGCCATGCATAATATGTGCATACAAATGGCCTGCTGGCGCCGTTGTTATCTTACAACCATATTTAGTTGATTGGTTAAATTTCTGACATAATGATGTCAATGGATTCCCAATACTAGAAGAAACAGCAATATGAACAATTTCATGACTTGCCCAAGACAAAGATATATTTAAAAAAAGGCAAAAGCCGTATATTAAGCGCATCATACTATCCCTGTAAGCGCCCACTCGATTTCTTCCATTTTGCTGATAAACACAAGAAAATTGCAAGAGGACAAATAAATTCAGTCATTCGTCTTGGTCAAAACTAGCAATCGTTGTATAAACCCAATGACTGCGAGTTTGCGCCGGCATCTGATTAGAGAGAGTTGAAGCTAATAAAACTTGGAAGGCGTCCATGATATCATCGTAATTTTCCATAATATAAAGATAAGCACTCTGAATTAAATAAACCCTTTTCTCAGGATCGACATCATCATAAATCCAACCATAAGGATATTTATCAGGATGAAATTGATGTAATAATTTATTTCTCGCACGACGAATTTCATCTTTAGACGCGTTAAATGCCACCCCGAGAATTTGATATTTTTGCGTGGCTTCTTTTATATTGATAACAACTTTATCATTTTCCATTAACGTTTAAACCCAATAGAGGGAGATTGGACTCCAGGCAAAGCCTCTTCTTTCTTTTCTTTCTTTAACGTAGCAACATGATAATGATTAGGCTTAGAGGCGACATCTGAAAAATGCTCTACCCAAATCTCTGTATCTCCTTCAGGCGAAATTTGCGCATGGATGACACCTTGACAACCTGAGTTTTCTAAAATATTAAGTAGTTCACTAATATTAACCCTATCATTTTCACGCCAATGAGCGGTTTTATCATTCATTAAATTTGCCAAATTCACACTATAAGTATCACCGACTTCTAACTTGCGCTCTGCTGGTACCGCTTTTAATGCATCGGTTGTTTTCATCTTGGAGATAATTTGTAATTCAGACTCGGTTGAAATAATTGTTTTTTCTTTGCCATGCTTACCATCCCACTGCAAATGCGCACAAATCATATTTTCCTCAGAGAGACACTTTTCTGAGGTGGTTGGTAAAACCAAGGTTATCTCTAAAGGCTCTGTTGTTATACAAAGCAATTCATCAACACTATTAATGAAATTTTCTCGAGAAATATCATTATTTTCTAAATGATTAGATAATCTTTTCAATATCGTCTGATCGTGTTTATCAAAAGAGGTTAAATCCCATGTGGCAACGGTTGCATTTAATGCTTCTCCTTCAACAAAAAATGCCCCAAGAGCAAATATAGGAATACTTTGATTCAGTACGCCACGTATAAGATGATCATATAAGATGGCAATAACATCTTGACGTTTACTATAAACATTAAAAATATGGGCTTCTTTTTTCACCATATGCGCTAATAATCTTTGCCGAAAATAGGCGCTAGAGATAACACTCTTCACTACCAAATCCAACGCCTTTGCACTCAAACCAAAACTCTGAGTCAATTTCAGCGTGCTAGCCTTTTCATGGCGAGCAATAGCGGATCCTTGCCAATGGTATTCAACACCTTCTTGTAGTGGAATATCAAAATCGACCTGGAAGCGATGAGAACCTTTAATACTGATCGGAAAGTTGGCTTTATAATGTATCTTCAATTCCCCTTGGCGATCCCCCTTCCAAGTCGCAGAAATTTTTGTCGTTGGTAACACTTCTTTGGCATGGCATCGTACTTTTCGTTGATGAATTATCTGCCCATTATGGGTAATTTTAAGGGTAATGAAGAAAGACAATTCCCTGTTTGCAAGTAACCATTCCACTTTGTTTTGTGTCAAAATTCCAGGCACATGATGCAACCCCAATCCTTTTTGTAATTGCGATTGTGTATAGATGTAAGTTATTTTTTCCAATGGCGTAAAAAGTTGTACTTCTTTTCCAACATGTTGTTGAATTTGCTCATAGTCTATTTCCCCTGAGGGAGAACTCAACAATGGATATGTTTCACCCGCAATATCAGTTGCAACTATTTTAGCACGCGAAAGCCCCGGGTTAGCGCTATTTGCAACAAAACCATTTATGCTAATAGGCACAGCAAAAAACGGATCGAGCGAATAGTCACAAGACGGATCAGTAAAACCTAAGGTAGGAACCGTCATACTTAGCTCAGCGCCTGTTAATTCGTTTAAAAGGGTAAGCTCAGGTGAAATATCCATGACAAAAAATGCATTCTCATTTCTGGCAAAATGTACTTTCAATTGAAAATACTCAACACTCGTTGGCAAGAATCCAAATGCCCCACCATGCAGTCCAAATTTTGCGTTAAGGGGTAACTTTAATGTTGCTTTATTTTTTTTAAGGGGATCCATTCTCAAGCTCATGTTCAATTTTTTGTGCCCATAAATAAGGGATTTAGCACAATTTTGAGCTATTTTGTTCTCCTTCAGTCTGGATGTGTGCGACAAACTGCCCAAATGTCCACCGTCTCAACCCCTGCATGCTTTAATGCCATTGTAAATGCGCCCACGGTACTACCGGTGGTGACAACGTCTTCAATAACAAGTACATGCTTTGCTTGAAAGCTTTTATCAATGGCAAAAACACTTGCCTGGAGATACTGCATGCGTGCGGCCTTACCGAGGGAAGATTGAGCAGGTGTGCTTTTTATTTTGGTGCAACTCCACCTATCTAAAGGTAATCCTTTTAAATCCGCAATCTGGCTTGCCAATTCGATGGTTTGATTAAAGCCGCGCTCTCTTTGCCGTAAAGGGTGCAGAGGAAGGGGCACGATACAATCGACGGTTTCTCTCAATGACAAACGCTCAGCCATGAGGGTACCCAGCAATTTGGCAAAATAGAGCTCGCCCGCATATTTCCATTGCCCAATAAACTCATCAACCGGCCATGCATAGTCAAAAAGCGCTTGGCAGCGCTCAAATGGCAGCTTTTGACGCAGACACTTCACGCAGATCCCCTCTCGCATCATGAGTCCACAGCGGTTACAGGGTGATATTAACCAGGGTAGGCATGCTTCACATTCCCGACATAGGGCAATTTTTCGACCACTAGGCCTTAAGCACAAAACACAATGGCAGGGTAAAGGTAGGCAAGCCCCTAGTAAATGTTGTACAATTTTTAACCACTTGTTCACTATCTTAACCTCTAGAGTTGATTCAGCAGGCCAGAGACTTATGATGAATGCCAAAAATTGCACCTAAGGGATCTTATTATGTCTGCATACGTCATCCGTCATGATTGGTCTTATGAAGAAGCTTATGCGCTTTACCATCAACCCTTTATGGACTTAGTATGGCAATCTCAACAAATTCATCGAGCAGTTTTCACACCGAATTCCATTCAGGTGTGTACATTGCAAAATATTAAAGTAGGCGGGTGTCCAGAAGACTGTCACTGGTGTGGACAAAGCATTTATCATAGCACAGGCGTAGAAAATGAACCGCTTGCAGATCTGGATGAAGTCATACAAAGTGCTAAGGACGCCAAAGCAAATGGTGCCTCTCGTTATTGCTTAGCGGCTTCATGGCGTGGCCCCACTGATCGCAACTTAAACAAAGTCATTGAAATGGTAAAAGCGATTAAAGCCTTGGGATTAGAAACCTGCATCACACTCGGTAAACTTCGCCCCGAGCAAGCGCAAGCTCTCAAAGAAGCGGGGCTAGATTATTACAATCATAATTTAGAAACCTCTGAAAACCATTTTAAGAAAGTTTCTACAACCCGATCTTTTTCTGATAGGTTAACCACCTTGCAATACGTGCGCGAAGCAGGAATGAAAGTATGTAGTGGTGGTATTTTAGGCATGGGCGAAACAGAGAAAGATCGTATTGAATTGCTCATTACACTAGCCAATCAACCAGAGCATCCACAAAGCGTTCCTATTAACCAATTAGTACGAATTGAAGGTACGCCTTTAGAAAATGAAGCACCAATGGATGATCTTTCCTTCGTGCGTGCTGTCGCTCTTGCGCGGATTTTGATGCCCAAAGCCTATGTGAGACTTTCTGGCGGTCGTCGACAAATGTCAAAAACCATGCAAACTTTATGTTTTATGGCAGGTGCAAATTCTATTCATCATGGTCCTAAATTATTAGTCACTCAAAATGCTGATATGTCAGAAGATAAAGTCCTTCTGCAAGAATTAGGATTGACACCCGAACCTGCACAACTCTCAACGGCGTCTTCCTGTTCATCTCATACTATTCCACTTGTGGTGAAAGCATGATTGAAATCCCTCCCGTCAATAAAATTGATATTGCGCGCTCTTTTAGCATGGCGGCAAAAACTTATGATCAATCTGCTTTTATCCAAAAGGAGATCGGTCAGCGGTTGATAGATCGTCTTGATCTTATCAAGGCGCCGCCGCAAACAATTTTAGATGTCGGCGCAGGAACAGGTTTTTTAACGCGCCAATTACAGCAAAAGTTTCCGCAAAGCAAGATCATAGGATTAGATTTAGCGCAAGGAATGATGCAATTTGCCAAAAGCAAACAACCTTGGCAACTGTGGAAAAATAAACCCTTTTATGTTTGTGGCGATATGGAACAATTGCCATTTGCCAATCAAAGCTTTGATCTTATTTTTTCCAATTTCACCTTACAATGGAGCTTTGCTTTAGAAAAGACCTTTCTAGAATTAAAGCGCGTGCTCAAACCCAATGGCTTCTTATTCTTCTCTACCTTGGGACCACAGACATTGATTGAATTACGGCAGAGTTGGACTGATTCTATTACCCATGTCAATGAGTTTACTGATATGCATGATATCGGCGATGCGCTGTTAAAAACACGTTTGAATGATCCTGTGATGGACATGGAAATGATAACAGTGACCTACTCTCACGTGAAACAGCTATTGCGCGATCTCAAAGCCACTGGTGCACGCAATATGAATTTAACCCGTGCCAAAGGCTTAACCGCTAAAAATCATTTTGAAAAAATGTTTCAAGCTTATGAAGCATTTAAGCGTCCAGATAATTTATATCCTGCAACTTTTGAAGTGATATATGGCCACGCTTGGCGTGCCATCTCCCATCTTCATCGTGAGGAAGACGATGGGATAGTACGCATACCCGCAGATAAAATACCAAGATTATCGGTTTAGAAGAAACAAAAGTCGAAAGACTGAGTACCCAAGGTAGCGTTTCTCCGCATTTACCTAGGTCGTTTTGTTGATAATGGTATAATTTTTTAAAAATTTACTTCGCTGCTTCACCCTCTTGTTAAAGAGAAGGCGAAGCGAAAGTCTATTTTATCTTTGATCTGCAATATTAGATGAAGCAGTTTTTCTTCGAAACGCTTTATGCAATGTGTTTTCCGGCACGTCCGGACGGCGTGGCATAGGGCTATCTTGACGAACAGATGTTGCCGCCGCACGTAATGGGGTAACAGGCGCCACTCTCTTTTCTTCAATCATGACTGGCATAGCTTGCTCTTTCGATGCATCATCTAATAATTTCATCAATAAGGCAGAATCACCCGTCTTTGCTTGCTCTAAAGCAAATTGGCGTACATTCGCCACAAATTCTGCTTTAGCTCTATCTGTTGTGATTTTTGATTGTACTTCTTGCACCGCTTTTATTGCCGTAACAATTTCCATTAATTCTTTCTCTTCGCCCCTTTCAGTTATTTTGCTCCATCCCCATTTAATGATAGGGAAAGCTACCGGAATGGCAGCAAGGCCAACTGATGCCATCATTGGTACGGCAAAAGCTGAACCTAAGCTTAAAAGTGCAGCAGAATAAAAGCACGTTTTCGCTCCTTCGTAAATATAATTCCAAAAGCTATGATTATTTTGCATTTTCATCATTTGTACAATTTGTTCTTTCATTTCATGAAATTCATCATGATTCTTCGTTTTTCTTGCTAACGTTTTTAACAGGCAAACGGCTAAATAGACAGAAATTGCGGTAGTGGCAAGGGTAGCAATACCCCATCCTGGAGGATGATCTCGGTTAGCGTTTTCATCTTCTTGATTAATTCTATGCTCTGCTTTTTTGAGTATATCTGCTAGCAGTTGTGGTGAGACTTCAAGTAAAGATTCGTAAAGTGCAATACCTAACGCATCTGCATATTCTAAAGAATTCTTAACCGTGGTAGCCATTAGGTTCGCAGTCTGTGACGTTCTACCAAACGCTAATGTGCTTTCTGAGCCTGCCATAAAAAGATTTTTAACAAAGCTTGCCGCATAAGAGGTTACAGAAGTTCCCCATTGCCAAGCGCTTTGCGCAGAAGCACCTGCGGAAGAAAATATATTCCACCAACTCGTAGTGGTCTCTACAACGGGCTCAACAGGGGGAATTTGAGGGATGGTGTCATTAAATAAAGTATTATTTAATACTGCTAATGCATGTTCTGGTAGCGTATCGGTTGTATTAGCTGTTTGTTGTGCAAACATTCCATAAATTGCGCTTACCCAGCTTGGAATAACTTCATATAGCTTCATAAATTCAACCCCTCATCCGCGATGTAGATCATTTTAATAAACTGCCCCCCAAATGGGTACGATCTCTATCTTCTGAAAACAGAGGTTTATCGGAAAAACCACTTTTTATGTGTGTTTACATGAATTGGAGCTGCTACTTATTCTAAGTTCCGCCGCCACTGTCTCCACCACGCATATGTTGGTCAGCTCTTTCGTCTCTTAGATTTTTCAAACTATTTGCGCCCATATTTGGATCTCTAAGAGCTGCTTCTCTTTTTCTGTTTTTTATCCCCTCTCCCACTTGTGGGAGAGGGTTAGGGTGAGGGTCTTTTGACTATTCACAACTAATGAAAATAAATTATTCACCGCGCGCGAAGCGCATATCGCCCACGTTGGAATCAATGGGGCAGCACCAACGTGCGAGGGATTTTCTCTTAAATCTTTAACACTATTCTCTTCTGTCCCAAAAGAAGGAACCCTCACCCGCTGCAAAGCAGCGACCTCTCCCGCAAAGCGGTAGAGGGAATTGTCTGCTTCGCAGACGAAAGAACTGCTGTCCTCATTCTGGATCCCCTCTCCCGTTTACGGGAGAGGGTTAGGGTGAGGGTCTTTTGACGGTTAACAACTAATGAAACCATTCTTACCGCAACATCTTCCACATCATTTTGCGCCAGTTTAAGCTCTCACAAAAAAACCAGCATACCTTGCTAAGCACCCAAGTTGCCGTATTAAAACTTGTGCTCATCAAGACACGCCTATCTTTTGCCTTCCTTGGTATAGGCGGACCGTCACTGGCTAAATTTAAATTGAATTGTCGTTGTCTTCGCGGCGGTAAAATCGTTTCATGCAAAAATTCTTTTTCAGCAATCTTCAATGGCAATACTAATTTAATAGTACGCATCTCATGTAGCATTGGCAGAGATAATTTTCCATACCATATCGGAATATTCCCCTGTAAAAGACCCATGATTTTTAAGCGAAATAGAATGCGGTGGATCCCCCGCGTGGGTTTATTCACGAGATGTGAAAGTTGTTCATAAGTAAATGAACAAGAGGATTGATTGTTATTTATGCAAAAGGCTGCGAACCACATCCACAAGAGTTTTTCATCATCCTGCAAAAAAGCATGCTGAATGATCTCATTGAGATAAACAAACCATTGCTTAGAGACGCAAAGGTTCGTTGCACAAATAATTGGCAAAGAAAGTCCATTAAGCATAATGCTTCCCTACTAGCTTGGTCAGGCAATAAACCTAAATAACAAAAAAATTGAGTTTTTTTGTTAAAAAACCGTTAGCTTGAAGAATCAAGACTTGTTATATGGAATGTATGTAATACAATGCGCTTAGTCATGGGTGAAAACTCCAACAAAGTTTTTGCTTGTGATTAGCACTGTAGGGATGCTTCAACATCTTTACAGTGCGTTAGCGTGTATATTAGCGTAGGTTATTTTGCAAAACAAGAACCCTCTCTTATAAAAATAATTTTCTCTATTTATTGCAGCTATCTCTCATTTAAATCTAAATATTCATTAATCTAAGCTACAACCAATTGGCAATTATCCCAGCAACCTTGAAATTTAATAAAAACGAACTACTTTTGTATAAATGATTATACATTGTGAGTCCAATGTGCTCATCATATTTTTCAAGGCAAGAGATCATTTAATTTCTATTTGCTTTGTTATAACGCAAATCTATATTCACATTTATGACCTAGAATAAACCATTTGAAGGTTAAGAAAATGAAAAAAAATACAGAAATTCATGAATCTCAATGGGATGATATCTACGATGCTATAAAACGAGCAAAATATAATAAAAGCGACTTTGACTTCGAAACTCAAAATCTAACTCAACGTCCTGCTGGAGTCCAGGTCGATGAGATAGTTGAAATTACTGTAACTAATAACTTAACACAAATAAAAAAAATATTTGTATCGGGAACAGGACCCGATTGGGTACGAGACTTCGATAATGATCTTCAAGCAGGTTTTTTTGAAAGAAAATAATGTTCATCATTTGGAAGAAATATTTTGCTAATATCTTATCCGAAGCTTGTAAATATTATGTCAACTAAACAAGCCGTTACGTTGATGCTTAAGTTTTAACGCGTTTAAAACGCAACATTAAGAAACGATACACCATCCTCTTTTAGGTTTTTCAGAGGTATCATATTCCATTGCATCCTCCTGTTGATCCTCATTTTTTTTACTAGGAACTTCCGTTCCTTCCTCCGCATCTATAAACGTTGTCTCGATTTCTTTTTCACTCTCTTCGCTTTCGCTCAAAAGTCGTATGCCCTTGTGTTCATAACCCGGTCCACTAAATTGCAGAATATAACTAGCATCATAAGCAAAGGTATCTTCTTCATCAACAATAATAGGGACTAGACTTGATAAATTCATTGGCACAACGTGAAATTGGTCGAGATCAATTTGAGAGCTCTCTTCTTCCAATAGTCCTTCTAAATGAGAACTACCAACGATCATCACTGCATCTTGATTGATTCTGGCGGCATCTCTTGCCATGATAATATTTCTGTTGCGCATTCCTTTTTCACTAAAGGGATCTTTGTCTCTATCTTTATGATTATCAACGCCTATAATTTCCATCCCTAGCGTTTCTGCAGTTTTTAATATACAAATTGCTTCTTCATTAGCGTCATTGTATTCTCCTAATACTGTTGTAATGCCTAAATCCTTAGCAATTTTAAAGATAATTTTCTCGATCTGATTTATCTTGTAAGTATTATGCGTTTCACCTAAAAGAATTAAAAGCTTCTTATTTCGGCTTCTCGCCATTTTCAATTCTTTCTTTAAAAGCGTTTCTAATTCATAACTTACTTCATCAAGATAACGTCGAGACAGCCTTATTCTATTTTGAATATATTTTGATAAAGGGGTATGACAGTCTTCCTTTTTTGCCAAATCTATAAGATTTGAACATGTTCCATCATTAATCACACGATCTATTTTCGCACCTCGTTGTAAGAGAAATCTAAATGCACCATGTTGTTGTAATGCTGCCGCATAACATAAAGGGCTTAAACCACGGCTATCTAATGCCTCTATAGATTCTGGATTCTGATTTAAAATAGCTTCAAGTTTAACGATATCCCCCTGTGATGCGGCATCATGCAGTTCAGTAAACTTTGCATCAATTGAACCATGTTGAATTAAATATTCTGAGATTTCAGGAGATTCACTCGAATAGTGAATAGGTAGCATACTATCATCATCATAACCATTTACCCCAGCGCCTTGCTCTACTAGCATTTTCACTGCATCCAATCTACCACTTAACACCGCAAAATGAAGCGGTGTCGTGGATAAGATATCCTGAGCATTGAGTTGTGACTCATCCCTTTGCAACAGCCTTTTCATTTTACGAATGTTTCCATCGAACGCAGCATCATGTAACGGTGTGTGATAAGGATCTCTAGCACCTGATGTGAGCAAAAACCGCTTTATCTCTTTATTTGCATACACAATTGGAGAAAACTCTTCATTGTTAAGAGCGTCTATATTTGCGCCCTGCAAGACAAGCATTTTTACTATCTCTAGTTCTTCTTGCATCACTGCTAAATGTAAAGGGGTATTTCCTGCAAATTCACCAATATCTAAAAGCCCTGGATTTTGTTTAATTAATCTTTTAATTTCATCTATATTTTTATCTAAAATAGCAAGGTGCATTTCGCTATATACATGGTCAAATTTTTGCGCACCCAAAGCCAGTAAATAGTCTTCCATTTCAGCTGTTGAAGCATAAGCGATAGGAGGGCAACCCATGTTATCGATAACATCAAGTCGTGCACCAAAAGAAACTAGCGTTCCTACTGTATTTAAGGAACCACTTAAAACGGCATGATGCAATGGTGTTCTACCATCTTCAGCTTTTGAATTTAATAAGGTTTGCTCCAATAATTCTCTATCGTCTTTTAAAATTCTTTTTAATCTTTTGACGCTACCTTCCGATGCAACTTTATGCAGAGGGTTAAATTCTGCGGTCCATGAAGAACGGGCACGTTTTTTGGGTCTATCACTATCGGGCTTTTTTTCTATAAAATGCTTCATATACTTACTGTTGAAAAGGAATTGAACAGCCCACCTTATATTAAAGTGGGTAATGTTAACGATGGTTTTCCGATACTCTGCTGTAATTTTTAGATAAGTTTTGTGTATAACGTGATTATGCGCGTGATGATTTTAGGCAAACCATCTACAGCCCTTTATTGCTTATACAACATATCAAACAAGAAAAGAAAATTGGGTTGATATTTTTGCTAATGTTCTATTTCGCTGGCATAAAATGACAACTTTGCAAAAATTCCGTACTTATCTGGCATCCTTGCATTATTGATAGCTAAATTGGCATTAAGTTATTGTATTCATTTCGAGGGTGAATACAATAACTCGTTTAACACTATGAAAAAATCCCTCTTAGGTCAATTATTTTTTTCTTAAATGATCTTTACTCTCTTTTTTTCCTTCTTTTACGTACTCATTTTCGCTTTCGCTGGAGTCTGACTCTGTTTCAACCAAAAGCGCATCATTTGGAACGATTTTGGTAGCAGCAGGATTAGCATTAACTAAACTCAGTACGGGTAATGTTTGAGAGAAAAGCAAAGGCATTTCGGCGATCCCTTTAACATATTCTGTAATATTTATCTCCTGAGAACTATTTAGGCTGTGCATACTAGCATTCAGAGAATAGAAAGGTGAGGTTAACTGCGCTAAATATGATAAGCACTGATTATAAAATTCTCTATAAGCGTCTATATCATTTCCATCACTATTTATAATATTTACCAATAATTGATCGTCAGTGAGAAGAAAAGGGCGAGCTATCGCTTCTTCATCATTTGACAATGTTACCCCAAGAATAATTTTGGTAAAGATACAGCTCAATTTACTTATCTCAACATTGCCTGCGTTTTTTTCAAAGATATCCATAACGAAAAGATAAATAGCTATTTTAATTTGAAAAGCATCACTAACATTATGCATTCGAATAGGGGTTGTACATTTTTTTGAAATACACTTTACTATATCCAGCGTTTCTGTTGGAAAATACGAATTAGGATCTTCATCAAGAGAATTGTTATTGTTAGAAATAGATGGGATATCAAGCGCTGGCATCAAAGCAACATTTTCACCTAATTGCATTAACATATCGTCAGAAAGATCATTAATAGTTAAATTAAAAACGGTGCCCCCCAATTCTGCAATGGTTTGATTTTCATTTCCAGGATGAATTATAAAATTTTGCAGAGGAATTCCTTCATATCTTAAAAACAATATTTCTTTAATATCTTTTAAAGTGAAATCTAAATCACCATCGATAATAATAAATTTTCCTGTTTTCAATCTAAGATATATCTTCATATTACTTCTCTTTAAACACGACAAAAAGGTGCTTATCATAATTAAGTCCGTAAATGATTTAAATCAAAGAAAAACCCAAAGATCGATTCAGGGTGGAAATGCGACGTGAATACGCACCCTTTAATTCCTCAAGACCAGCATGATGTTTCTGTGAATTAATGACACTTCACTGCTGATAAAGCACTTCAATTAAAGGATGCAAATAAGGTTGATATTTTTGCCATCTTCCCACTTCATGAGTGTGAAACGATGGAATAGGGAAGGTATCTGTCTCAAAAGGTAGTTCAAGAAATTCAAATAGCTCGGTTAAGGTTTCTTTGGGGGTTTGAACGAGATCCTCATACCTGACTTCTATTCGATTATCAATACCAATACTTTGCCAGTACCCCATCAGATTTGCGTAATGTTGATAATACCTGCCAAGCATTGCTAAATCATGAGCATAGCCTCGCGGTATGGATTGATGGAGCGTATAACTTGCTAAACATAAATCTAAAGGATGACGAGTACAATGAATGATTTTCGCCTGCGGAAACAAAATGGCTATCACCCCCAAAAACAGGTGATTATTCGGCATAGTGTCACAAAAAAATGGCGACCCTTTAAGCGCTAATTTGGACATGCCTGCAATATAATCATTTGCAATTCTTTTTAAATCATCATTTGTTAATTCTTCCATCAATGCTGGCACGTGCCAGAACTCTTTTAGTAAATCTATTAATAGTCGCTGATCTCCAACAAATGAAATCGCTTGATGCAATGCCAGTGTTTTTTGCAACAAATGTTTCCCGCTTAACGGCATACCAACGATAAATAAAGGTATTTTGTCAATGCTAGGGACAATCTTTTTGTCGTGGATAAATTTAGTATTGAATAACTGCTTGATCCCTTTAACTGCATTGGCGAAGCTTCTAATATCAAATGGATCGCGCTTTGCGCAAATTTGATTAGCTGCATGAAAATGAAAAAAAGCTTTTTCACTATTTTCTCTGTCATCATAAATTTTGCCCAATCCAAAATGGAGGAGCATCTTTTCTTCTGCTGTGAGATTGCCTTTTTGTGACAAACTCTCAAGTTTCTTAGCTTCAGGAAATTCTTGTTTTTGATTGCGACTATGCGTCAATCCAAAAAGAGCTGTGACGTTTTCAGGCTTTAGAGCCAAGGTCTTTTCAAAGCTCAAAATAGCATTATTAAAATCGCTCTCTTCTTGATATAACACGCCCAGATGATTCAGTGTCGCATAAGACTTAGGAGAAGCTTCTAATGCTTTTTTATATATTTCCTCACTTTCTTGGGTTTTTCCTAATTTCTTTAACACACCACCGAGACGATCTAATACTATTAAGTGGTAAGGATCTTCTTGCAATACCCGCTTATAAACCAATTCTGCTTCGAGATAGCGCCAATTACTTTCAAATGCCTCACCAAGATTAATCTCTGCTTGTAAATGCTCAGCATCAAAAACGCTTACTTTTTGATATTGCTCAATGGCTTTATCAAATTGTCCTTGGTGCAAATAAAGCGTTGCTAATTGAAAATGTGCTTGGCTCTCTGCATCATTTTTTTCGATTGCCCGAAGAAAATACTGCTCGGCTTTAGATAAATCGTTTTGCTTTAAAGCAGCGATACCTAACAAAACCAACACCTTAGGATCATGCGGTCTCAGAGCCACCAGTTCCTGCAAAAGCTTAGAAGCAGCCTGTACTTTTTGTCGGCTCAATAATTTCTGTATTTCTTCAATTTTGTGCTTATGCTCATTGTTTACATTCATGGCTTGCTAGTTCTTCTGAATATAATTTCAGCCCGATTACGCTTTTATTGCTGTCTTTCACTTTAACGATAGAAAGAAAATTTATCTTTAACGAATTCTCACTTTCTCACTGGCATAAAAAACCCCGCATTATGCGGGGTTCGTGTATTTGAAAGAGTCTTATCCACTTGCGCCCTGCGCGGCCCACACTTCTTGGGGCATTCGATATCCTGCAACATAATATGCGTGTCCCTGACGCCATCCAGCCATCCACTGACCTCTTTTGTACGCTTCTTGAAAAGGGCATCGCTCTTTGGCGTGTCCTTTTAATCCTTGGTTGTATCCTAGTCTATGTGCTCTTTCTGTCATGTCACGTTTAACTCTTTTCATGGTTACCTCGGATAGGTTTTACTAGGTGACTCTACTGCAAACATGTGTCATTAGTAGGTAAGCATGTTTGATTCGATTGGTTTCAAAAGAAATGCAACCTGAAACTTCATTGTATAATTTTACTGGAGAAATTGATAGCATACTAACTCAATTCTATATTCCAAACGCTTTAAAAATCTAATATCACAACTAATCAATATAGAATATTCAATCGAACCAATATGTGTACCACCTCTTTTTTTGAAGAGGCAGTACTACAATGGCAAATAGAGAAGAAGTCATTCAACCGATAAACGTGAAAAAAAACACTGAAAATTTCACTATATTTATCAAGCCACTAAACCGCGATGACGTAAGAGAGGTGTGACATCAGCCTCTCTTCCACGAAAATCGACAAACAAATTCTCCGCATCTTCACTCCCACCTTTTTCCAATATTTTTTGCAAAAATGCCTGGCCTGTTTCTGGATTAAAAATACCGTCCTCTTCAAATTTTGCAAAGGCATCTTGTGATAACACTTCTGCCCACAGGTAACTGTAATAACCTGCGGCATAACCACCAGCAAAAATATGGCCAAAGCTATGTTGAAAACGTGCATAGGGTGCAATAGGCACCACACAAAAATCTTTTCGCACTTCATCTAAAATTTCCTGAATACGCCCCCCCTCTTCGGGCGAATACTCAAGGTGTATACGAAAATCAAATAGGCTAAATTCCAATTGACGTAGCAACATCATGCCAGATTGAAAATTTCTTGCCCGTGTCATTTTTTCTAACAAATCATTTGGTAAGGGTTCAAACGTCTGGTAATGACCAGAGATAAAGGTTAACGCTTCTTTTTGCCAACACCAATTTTCCATGAACTGGCTAGGTAATTCGACAGCATCCCAAGCAACGCCGTTAATACCAGAAACACCTGCACAATCAATTTTGGTCAACATATGATGTAAACCATGACCAAACTCATGAAAGAGTGTTAACACTTCGTCATGGGTCAATAAAGAAGGCGCATCATCTATAGGAGCACGAAAATTACAGGTTAAATAGGCCACTGGCGTTTGAATTTTGCCATTAGGTAAAAGTCGTCTTACTCGAGCTTCATCCATCCATGCGCCACCACGTTTAAAATTTCTGGCGAATAAGTCTAAATAAAATTGGCCACGCAGCTGCTTGTTCTCATCGAAAATTTCAAAGAAACGAACATCAGGATGCCATTTCTCTACGTGCGTGTTTTCTTCAATGGAGATCCCATACAGCCTTTTGACGACTTCAAACATTCCTACCAGCACAGTGGGTAAGGGAAAATACGGACGTAAGGTTTCTTGTGATATCGCAAATCTTTTCTGACGCAATTTTTCGCTATAATAAGCAATATCCCAAGGCTCTAATTTTTCAACATCAAATTCAGCTTTTGCAAAATTTTGTAATTCTGTAAATTCTTTCTCTGCAAACGGCTTAGCCCGTTTAGCTAAATCAAGTAAGAAGTTCATGACTTCATGTGGCGTTTTCGCCATTTTTTTAGCAAGAGAACGTTCAGCGTAATTATTAAATCCTAATAATTTTGCCATCTCATGTCGCGTGGCAAGGATCTCTTCCATCTTCGCAGAATTATCCCATTTCCCTGCATCTGGTCCTTTATCTGATGCGCGGGTAAAATAAGCTTCATGGATTTTTTGACGCAAGTTACGATTATCTGCATACGTAATAACAGATTGATAGCAAGGAAAATCTAAGGTTAACCGCCATCCAGAAACGCCTGCTTTTTCGGCAACCTGCTTAGCCAATTTCATCGCTTGCTCAGGCAAACCTGCCAACATTTGGCTTTCTATCACATCCAAATGCCAATGATCGGTTGCATCCATCACATTATCTTGAAACTGACTTTGTAACTCTGATAATTTTTGACTGAGCTGTGCGAATTTTTCGCGCTCAGCTTTTTCCAGAGCAACACCTGAAAGCTTAAAATCTCTGATAGCATTGCTAATCACTTTTTGCTCTGCTGCATTGTAGCTTGCGTATTCTTTACTACCTTTGAGCGCAACATAAGCCTCGTAAAGCCGCTGATTTTGCCCCACTTTTGTACCATAATCCGACAATTTGGGCAGGCAATTATTATAGGCTTGGCGCAAAGCCTGCGTATTCATTACTGCATTCAAATGTCCAACCGGGGACCATGCATTGTTTAATTTGTCATCTAGATCTTCAATAGGTGCAACTAATGTTGCCCAGGTAGGTGATGCTTCTTTTTCCACTAAAGCATCAATGGCTTTCAAATTTCTTTCAATGATTTCAGTGATAGCAGGCTCAACAGACTCTGCCTGAATATCGTTAAAACGTGGCAAGGGTGTATCTATTAAAAGTGGGTTAGTCATAGTCTATCTCTCATGTTCTTCGATTTTCTCCACTAAGTAGGATAATGTAAGCTTATCCTAAACAAAAGCGATAAGCATAAGTTAGAAAATGCACAAAAAGTTTGATCTCATCGCCATCGGCGGCGGCAGCGGTGGTATCGCGACGGTGAATAAAGCCGCGCAGTTTGGTGCTAAATGCGCGCTTATCGAGTCTCAAGCCTTAGGTGGCACCTGCGTCAATGTCGGTTGTGTACCCAAAAAATTAATGTGGCTAGCAAGCTCAACTGCGGCTACCCTCTCTGATGCAACAGGATACGGTTTTAGCCCTGCTGCTCACCATTTGGATTGGGATCAGCTTGTTGCCAAACGTCAAGCTTATATTGAAAAACTGCATGTTGCTTATGCAAATCGCTTAGCTAAAAATCAAGTTGAGCTTATTCAAGGAAAAGCACATTTCTTATCCCCGCACTTATTGCAAGTCGGCGAAAATACGCTAGAGGCGCCTCATATTGTGATTGCTACAGGTGGTAAACCTTATTGGCCTTCAATTACCGGCGCTGAATTGGGGATAGATTCAAATGGATTTTTTGCGCTGGACAATCAACCCCGCTCTGTCGCGGTTGTCGGTGCGGGTTATATTGCAGTGGAATTAGCGGGCATGTTAGCAGGCTTTGGCTGTGAGACTTCACTTGTGTTTCGTCATGATAGCGTGCTTCGCAATTTTGACACCTTATTAAGTGAAAAGCTGATGGAAAATTACCAGCAGCTGGGTGTTCGTCTCGTGCCACACTTTACACCAACGCAAGTGTCTCGCGATGCAAATGGGAAATTGCATTTATCAGCGCAAGAACAAAAAATAGCTGATCTCGACACGGTTATTTGGGCAATAGGACGCACTCCTCATACCAGCGAGCTTAATTTAGCAGCAGCTAATCTTACCTGTGCGCCTAATGGTTCGCTCATCGTTGATGCCTATCAAAATACAACCATGCCTGGTATTTACGCAATAGGGGACGTCACGGGGCAAAAAGCATTAACCCCTGTTGCTATCGGAGCTGGAAGACGCCTTGCTACCAGATTATTTGGCGGCAAGGTCAATAGTAAATTAGATTATGACAATATTCCCTCCGTGGTTTTTAGCCATCCCCCCATCGGTACAACCGGTATGACGGAACAAGAAGCCCGAGAAGAATATGGCGATGATCTTACTATTTATACGACCTCATTTACGCCCATGTCTCAAGCATTATTGCCTCATCCTTTGCGCACAGCAATGAAACTGATTACCGTGAAAAGTACAGATAAAGTCGTAGGATGTCATATTATTGGAGATGGTGCGGATGAAATGCTCCAAGGTTTTGCGCTTGCAATTAAAATGGGCGCCACTAAAGCAGATTTTGATAATGTCGTGGCAATTCACCCAACCAGCGCAGAAGAATTGGTCACTTTAACTTGATGTGCCACAAGATAAACTTTAAACTCACTAAGCAATATTCTTTATAAAAATAAGTGAGGATCCTTATGCCTACACGCTTATTGGTAATGCTTTGGCAGCCAGATGTTGAGCGTACTAGCACTCTCTCATTAAAATCAAAACTTAATCTACTGCTTATGCCTGCTCTAAAACATGCCTATGATGTTTTTGAGGATTTTAAAAAAAAATACATAGAAGATGAAAGCCGCCTTTTATTTGTCGGACCTGAACATTTTTTTACAAACGCAGGTAATGCTTATTCATTAGAGCATAAACAAATTATTCAACATTATCTTCAAGAATGGTCAAAAGAGAAGCCAAATTGTATTTGGATCCCAGGTTCTGTTAAATGGGGCGAAAATCTGCCTCATGAAATGGCTCAACGGGCGCAATTAATTGCCTCTATGACAATGCCTTGTTTTCGCTATTACAAAAATCTCGGCATGAATTTCCATGAGCAACCTGATTTTAAACGCTTAGTCTCTGATGAAGATCTTGATCTGATCCACAATACAGCCATTGTTTATTGTAATGGGCAAACTCAAGAGTACAATAAACAAACTGCCTACAAAGAATTAACTGAAGAAGAACAAAAAACTGCTACATTTGGTTTTGGAGCAGAAAGTCCCATTATAAAATTTGCTGGTTTAACAGTAGGATTGGAAATCGGCTCAGATCATGATCATAACTTGTTAAACAACATTGCAGCAAAGCAACTTATCGACGCACACGTTGTATTGTCAAAATCACTCCCCTCTTTAGCTGATGCCATTGCTTGTCACCAACGGGGGATCTACGTTCACTGCGACAATAATGCAACGAAAAATTCTCTGGTCCTTCCTTTTCAAAATGGACAAGGTCAGGAAGTACAAAATCTTGATAAAGCTCAGGAACTTGGATTGATTTGGTGGGAAGCTAGCATAGAACTTGCATCCCATTATCCCTCCCATGAGGAGGCAATGAACAGCTTGACGATGGATTTTTCTGCAATGTCTATCCAAACGTTAAGAAAAGTCAACATTTACCCGAAAAAAGGACAGACAGCGCATTGCTAAAACAAACTTATCTCACGCTACGCTCTTGATTATTTTTCCTTACCCTGTATTCTCGTGTTGTGATCAAATTTCACAACACGAGAGCTGCTTCGATGCCAATTCGTTCCTATCAACAGTATCTTCCAAAAATACCAACAACGAGCTATGTCGATGAAATGGCGGTCATTATTGGTAATGTGACACTTGGGGAAGATTGCTCCATTTGGCCATTCGCCTGTTTACGAGGAGATGTGCAAGCCATTCACATTGGCGATCGCACCAACATTCAAGATGGCTGCGTACTTCATGTCACCCATGACAGCATCTACCATCCTGGCGGCAAAGCACTTTATGTAGGTAATGATGTTACCATTGGACATAAAGTTACACTTCATGCTTGTACGATCTCAGATAACTGTATTATAGGAATGAGCGCTGTCGTCTTAGATGGGGCCATTATTCAGTCTGATGTCATTCTCGGAGCTGGCAGTCTCGTTCCGCCTGGAAAAATTCTGGAGAAAGGATACTTATGGGTTGGCCAGCCGGCAGTGAAAAAACGCGCTTTGACTGAACAAGAATTGGCCTTCATCCGTTATAGTGCAGCCAGTTATGTCTCTTTAAAAAACACTTATTTATATCACGATGACGCCAGCTAAAATTGTGTCATAAAAAAGGATGAATACACTCAGACACCAAAATATTAGCCTGCTCACAGCAGTCACTTTATACTATCATTTTTCTCCTAACGTTCTCATAACCAGGAAATGACGAGCCCCTCAATGAACATCATTAATAGCCCGAAAAAACAAAAAGTTACGCTGAAGAAAAAACCTAAAGTCAGCCGGCCAAGCAATGGCCAACCGCAACGCACCCTAGGACCTATTTCTGATCTTGAGCGTCACCTTCCTCCCGAATGGTGGAAAACGCTTTTTAATTCTCTTTATCTTAAAACAGACGGTGACGTCGTAGAAAACAATTTAAATACTGAAAATGATATCAACATCTTAACAAGAGTCACTGGCATCAACCCAGATGATCGTCTATTAGATTTATGCTGCGGACAAGGACGCCATTCCTTAGAGCTTGCTAAGCGAGGATACCGTCATGTCACCGGCGTAGATAGATCGCGCTACCTTATTCGTTTAGCAAGAAAAAGAGCAAAATCCTTGGGGTTATCAGTATCTTTCTCAGAAGGTGATGCACGCCACTTTAAATTAAAAGATAGCTCGATTGATTGTGCCTTTATCATGGGTAATTCCTTTGGCTATTTTGAGCGCGAAGAAGATGATATTGCTGTTCTTAATAACTTGAAGCGGATCCTCGTTTCCGGCGGAAGGCTTTTACTAGATATTGTTGACGGTTCTTGGATGAGCCAACATTTTGAACCTCGCTCTTGGGAATGGATAGATAAAAACCACTTTGTTAACCGAGAGCGCTCACTTTCTTCAGATGGTAAGCGCATTATTTCACGCGAAGTTATCACCAATGCTGAGATTGGAGTGATGGCCGATCAACTCTATGCTGAGCGCGTTTATTCGCTTGATGAAATCACTGCCATTTTAGATTCGCTTGGATTTACCCAAATTGAAAATCACGGCAACATCTACTCGCATTCGACACGCGGTCAAGATCTCGGCATGATGGCTAATCGGTTGTTTATCTCTGCCAAGGCTCCCGTTAAAAAGCAAATCACTGCGCCTAGCACCTCCAAATTGCTAACAACGGTCATTATGGGCGATCCCAAATTGCCTGATCGGGTCAAAAAAAATGGCAAGTTCAATGAAGAAGATTTTGAAACGATTAATCAATTAAAACAAACACTCAAATCATTAGATGATTTCCAATTTCAATACCTTGACAATCATGCCTCTCTATTGTCTCAACTTATTAAATCTCCACCAAATTTTGTTTTTAACTTATGCGACGAGGGATTTAACAATGAAGCAACATTAGAGTTGCATCTGCCAGCAATTTTAGAAATGCTGGGCGTTCCGTATTCGGGTGCGGGTCCCACCTGTTTAGCCCTTTGTTACAATAAATCATTTATTCGTTCTGTTGCATTAAGTTTAGATGTACCAGTTCCTTTGGAAACCTATTACACCCCTTCCGATCAGGCAGCGCACATTCCACACACCTTCCCTGCTATTATTAAACCCAATTGTGGTGATAGCTCAATTGGGATCACTCAACATGCTGTCGTACATAATGCCGAAGAGCTTATTGATTACATCAATTATTTAAATGAAGAGCTTCCCGGTGTTCCTTTGCTCATTCAAGAGTATTTAGAAGGAGCAGAATATAGTGTTGGATTAGTCGGCAATCCAGGAAAGTTTGAGGTTTTACCTTTACTTGAAGTGGATTATTCGCACCTTCCTGAAAACTTACCTAAAATTCTCTCCTATGAATCCAAATGGTTGCCTGATTCTGCATATTGGAACCAGATCCAGTATAAAGAAGCAGAACTGTCTGATGAAGCAGCCCGCAAACTTATCGATTATTCTCAAGCACTGTTTGAGCGCCTTGAATGTCGAGATTATGCGCGATTTGATTTTCGAGCTGATCTAAACGGCAATTTTAAACTGCTTGAAGTAAACCCTAACCCCGGCTGGTGCTGGGATGGAAAATTCAATCTCATGGCAGGATTTGCAAACATCAGCTATGCTCAATTACTAGAGCAGATCTTAAAAGCTGCGAAGGACAGATTGGGTTTATAATTGCTTGCAACATGCTTATTCAGAACTTGAAGCTATCTTTAAAAAAGCCTTGACGCTTCGGTCAGTGGCATCATTACTTCGCTGGGATGCAGAAGTGATGATGCCACGTCAAAGCCACCTTTTACGCGCAGAACAACTCACCGTTGTTAACACCCTTGTTCAAGATATTGTGCTTTCCGCGAAAACAGCACGCTTACTAAAAACAGAGCCTCCGCCACCTGAATCATTAGATGCCTGGCAAAGCAAAAACCTCGAGCTCATGCACAGACAATATAAACGTCTTCATGCTATTCCAGCTTCGCTCATCCAAAAATTGGACAAATGTATTCGCACTGCTGATGCTGCCTGGGGGGATGCCAAAAAGGCTGGAGATTATTCCATTTTTGAACCTGCATTTAGTCAATTATTGCGAGTGGTAAAAGAGAAGGCACAGCGCTTAAGTGATTGCCTATCCGTTGCTCCATTTGAAGCACTCATGGATGAACATGATCCCAAAAGAAAACAAAGCGAAGTCGATGCTTTACTCAATGAGACAAAACAGCTCTTCCCTCAAATCATCTTCTTAGCACAAAAAAATGCCACTCAAACATGCATTCCATTTGAAGGCAAATTTTCGAAAAAAAAGCAAAATGCCCTTTGTCATGAATTATTGCGACTTTTACATTTTCCTTTAAAGCAAGGACGACTCGATGAAAGCGTGCATCCCTTTACTGAAGGCGTTGCTCAAGACATTCGTATTACAACAATATTTGATAGATTTAATCCCTTAAATACTATAATGGGTCTGATGCATGAATTGGGGCATGCGCTTTATGATTGCGCATTGCCTTCACTCTATCGTTTTCAATTGGTGGGTCAAGATGCTGGTATGGTTGTGCATGAAGGAATGGCGCTATTTTGGGAAAAAATGGTAGGTTCTAGCGCTATTTTTACACCATGGTTAGCCCAGCACTTACAACATCATTTTGGACCATCTGAGCAATGGTCTGCCAACAACATCTATGCTCATCTAACGGCGGTTGATCCTGAAAAAATTCGTATTGAAGCCGATGAAGTTTCTTATATGGGTCATATTATACTACGCTATGAGGTTGAAAAAGCGCTCTTTAGTGATGACATTCAAGCTAAAGACATCCCTCAATTTTGGCAAGAACAAACTAAAGCACTTTTAGGGGTTAACCTAAGTAACCCAGGTGTTGATTGCTTACAAGACATTCATTGGGCTCAAGGATATTTTGGTTATTTTCAAGCTTATGGATTAGGGCTGCTTTTTGCGGCCCAAATTCACACTTATTTGCTGAAAAACCATGCCATACTATTTAGCCAGATGAAAGAAGGTAATTTTATCCCTCTACTCAATTGGTTTAAAGAAAACATTTTTCAATGGGGATCCTTTTATAATGCAAATCAGCTCATCGAGCAGGTAACCAAAACAGAACTACAATCGCAACCGTTTATGGATTATCTTAAACAAAAATATCATTTTTAATCCTTTCTTTTCTAATTTTCAACAAACTCTAAAGTTCTTGCAAATGTTTCTTCTAAAGAATGAAGCGATATTAATGCCAACACAAGACTTGCTGTCATAATGGAACCCACTCCCCAAAGGATCCCTAACTGTGGTTTAAGTAACCCTAATATCAATGAGGCAGGCACAGCCATACCTCGAACAAAATTAGGTAACGAAACCGCCACTGTTGCCCTAAAATTTGTACCAAATTGCTCCGTGGCGATCATGTTAAAAACCGCCCAATACCCTGCACCAAAACCACAGAGTATGCAAAAGCAATAGAAGCGCTCAGCACTTATATCTCTAAAGGAAAGGATCAACAGCGAAGAAACAAGCGAAAGTAACAAGAAACAAGCAACAACTTTCTTTCTCGATCCCCAAAACTGGCTTAAAAGGCCGCTAGACATATCACCTAAGCCTAGACCTATATTAAAAAATAGAATGGTCCATCCTGCTGAAATCGGCGTTAAGATCCCTAATGCTTTACCTATTTCTGGAGAAAGAGACAAAAATAATCCAACAAAAATCCAAAAGGGAACACCAATAAATAAGCATTTAATATATTTTAACAATAATTTTGGTGATTTAATGAAAAACCATAAACTTCCTTTTTTGATTTTTTCATGACTTTTTATGCGCGTAAACAAGGCTGATTCAGTAATACGAAAGCGTAAAAATAACAATACAAACCCTGCACAACCTCCAATAATATAAGCAGTCTGCCAAGAAAATAGGTTTCCAACCAAACCACCAGCAACGCCGCCAAACACACCAGCGGTGGTAATAATGGTTGTGCCATAACCACGTTTTTCTTTACTCATTAATTCACTAACCAGCGTAATAGCAGCGCCCAGTTCGCCAGCCAAACCAAACCCTGCAATGAATCTTAAAACAGCATACTGTTCTACGTTTGTAACAAAGGCATTGGCAAGATTTGCTGTTGAATACAAGATAATAGAACCAAATAATACAGATAATCTTCCACGCTTATCGCCAAGAGCTCCCCAGACTAAACCGCCAATGAGCATTCCTAATAACTGAAGGTTAATCAAAAAAAGTCCAACGGTCGTTATTTGTTCATCACTCAGTGACAATGATTTCAGACTAGGAACTCTCAAAACAGAGAATAAGACAATATCGTAAACATCCACAAAATATCCCAACGCAGAGACGGCAATTGCTAACCATAATTTTTTCTGCGGGGTGACGATGAAATTCATTACAGCGTGTCTCCTTGACGTATTCTTTCCATGACAGGTCGTGTGATGGGTTCAACCCCATGCCAACGTTTAAACGCTAAAGCAGCCTGCTCTACTAACATCCCAATGCCATCATAACTTTGGCTAGCGCCATGTAACATCGCCCATTGTTGAAAAATTGTTTTCTGATGTTTTTGGTAGGCTAAATCAATAGCTGTCACGCCTTCAATCCATTTTGGTGCTAATGGCATCATGATATCTTGTAAACTACAAGAGGTGGCGTTAAAAACAAAATCAAAAGGTGCCTCATGTGTGCTTTGTAACGATTCATAATCGTAAGATTTAATCAAAGGATCACGTTTGGCCAAAGCAAGCGCTTTTTGCCAGGTACGATTAACAATTACCATGGCACTGGGGCGACAAGCTAACAATGGTTTTAAAATGCCACTCGCAGCGCCTCCTGCGCCCAAAATTAAAATGCGTTTATCCTGTAAACGACAACCCAAATTTTGGGTAAGATCACGGACAAACCCTTCGCCATCGGTATTATCGCCGCAAAGCGTTTCGCCTTCCCAATAAAGTGTATTAACCGCCATGGCCTCTTTGGCGGCCTGAGTCAGTTGTGCGCAAAGTTGAAAAGCTTCTTGTTTTAAAGGAACCGTAATATTAGCCCCGATTCCGCCTTGTTCTCTGAATTGTTGTAGCATCTCCTTTAATTGCCCCTTGGGCGTTAAAATACGCTCATAGACTAAAGAAATCCCCAGGCTATTGGCAAAACTCTGATGTATAAACGGGGAAAGACTATGCGCAACTGGAGTGCCAAACAAAGCAAAACGTTTCATTCGCGCTACCTTTTCAAGCTAACTATATATTTAGAATCTAAAATTGTCTTTTTATATCATTCTTAGCCCATAAGAGGGAACTCTTTTATCAAAACCAAAATCAAAAAAAATATTCAATGTAGGATTTCAGAAGAGAGCGATCATGAGACCTCAAGATCCTAAAGTTTCAACAGCAAAACCTGCTCGCTCTTCGATTTCATTACAAAAGGCAACGTTTGGCCGTACAGCCCATTATCCCCAGCGAAGCCTTCATCACCCCATCCAAACGACGGTGCTTTTGGGAGATCCACGCCTTAACGATCCCATCAAAAAAGAGGGTAAATTTAATACAGAAGACTTTGAAACGGTTACAAAACTTAAAAAGGCCTTAAAAGGGATTGATAATTATCAGTTTCAGTATATTGATAATCATAAAACCCTTCTTCAGCAGCTAATGCTCTCTTGCCCTGAATTCGTTTTTAACCTATGTGATGAAGGATTTAATAATCAAGCGCAGCTAGAACTCCATATCCCTGCATTATTAGAGCTTCTTAATATCCCGTATACAGGCTCAGGTCCAGCGTGTCTTGCGCAGTGTTACAACAAATCGCTGGTAAACGCGATGGCTAAAAACCTTGATATTGCGGTCCCAGAGGAAATTTATAAAGAAGCTGAAACCCAAAAAACAATCTTTCCGACTTTGTTTCCTGTCTTGGTCAAACCTAATTTAGGGGATGGCTCGCTCGGCATCACCCAACAAGCTGTCATTCAAAATAGCATAGAGCTTAATCATTATCTTAGTCATTTGCCGCCTGTATTAGCAAAAACAGATTTGCTTATTCAAGAATACTTAGCAGGGGCTGAATATAGTGTTGGTATCATCGGAAACAAAGGCAGCCTAGAAATTTTACCCATCCTTAAAGTGAATTATTCTCATTTACCAGAAGGGTTGCCACACATTTTATGCTATGAATCCAAATGGCTTCCAGACTCTCCTTATTGGGACAAAATTAGCTACGAAGAGGCTGCGCTTTCTGATAAGATGGCGCGCAAGCTAATCGAAGCATCAATAAAATTATTTGAATTTTTGGATTGCAGAGATTATGCCCGTTTTGATTTTCGTGCTGATGTCCATGGCACCATCAAACTTTTAGAGGTGAATCCTAATCCCGGCTGGTGTTGGGATGGAAAATTTAACCTCATGGCCAAGTGGGCAGATCTAAATTATAAAAATTTACTTGAGAAAATTCTCGACACAGCACAAAAAAGATATCAACTGCGATAAGCAAAGCGCAGTCATTCGAAGGAAACAAGATGGCCATTCAAGAACCTAAGCAGCCTATCATTGAATCACCCACGACCAATATGGGGACACTTTCACAAGTGCGGTCTACTAAGGATGTGGTAAAAAATACTTACCTTTCTAAGCAGGAAAAATTGCGAACCACCGTTATTTTAGGTGATCCTAGGTTGCCAGACAAAGTGAAAAAAGAAGGAAAATTTAACAAGGAAGATTTAGAAACCATTCAAGAACTCAAGCAAACGTTAAAATTATTGAAGGATTTTGATTTCGACTATCTTGATAATCATAAAACTCTCTTTCAAGAATTACTCCATCACCGCCCGAATTTTGTTTTCAACTTATGTGATGAAGGATTTAATAATCAGGCGACACAAGAACTTCATGTACCGGCCTTGCTTGAAATGCTAAATATTCCCTATACTGGGGCAGGTCCTTCTTGTCTTGCGTTGTGTTATAACAAAGCGGCAACCAGATTAATTGCGCAAAATATCGGGGTGCCCGTTCCTTTAGAGATTTATCATTCTCCTTCGTTTAGCAAAGTGCCTTCTTTTCCTGCACTACCTGCTATCATCAAACCCAATTTTGGTGATGGCTCTTATGGTATTACGCAACATTCCGTGGTTTCGACACAAGAAGAATTTGATAACCAGATGAATGCTTTGCAAATACAAGGATTCCATTCATCTTTATTAATTCAAGAATTTTTATCCGGTCGAGAATTTAGCGTAGGCATTATTGGGAACCCCGGTTCGCTCGAAGTGCTGCCTATACTTGAAATAGATTATTCAAGCTTACCTTCTCATTTACCTAAATTGCTTTCCTATGAATCTAAATGGCATCCCGGTTCACCTTACTGGGAACAGGTTAAATTTAAAGCAGCTGACATTTCTCATGCTATCAAACGTCAATTGAAAGATTATTCTGCCGCTTTATTTGAACAAATGGAATGTCGTGATTATGCCCGTTTCGATTTTAGATCCGATGCAAGTGCTAATGTTAAGTTATTAGAAGTGAATCCTAATCCAGGTTTTAATTGGCTCACTCTAGATGATTATGCAGATGAGAAGCTACTCAATAAAATATTAACTGCTGCTAGGAAGAGATGGCATTTATAAATCTTGTTTCTTTCCACTGTCTTGAATCTTAAAATATCATTAACGTTTTGGCTTTTGCATGTTTTTAATAAAAAACATGCATTTAAGAACACCGTTAAATACTTATCTTGAAATACACTTTCAACAATCGCGCTAAGCGTATCATTGGAGTAGCAAAATGGGGAAAACCAGATGAAGCTATTCCCTCTGTGTACCTCTCGCTTGCGGAATAATACGCTGAATAAGTAAGTCTTTTCATCCCTTATTAATTTGAGGCTGCGTAAAAGTTCAACACCTTCAATTTCAAAGCCACAGAATTTTGAATGTCTGTGGTTATGCACGTTTTCATTTTCGATCAAATATTAATCTAAATATGTCATTCGTTAACCCATTGATTTTTTGCACATTTTTTTGAAGAAAATATGCATTTTTATTCAGCGGAACTTCTTAATAACTCCCGACTCTAAAGGTGTAGAGCAAATAAAAATAGATCCATTAAGAGGAAATATTATGTGCCCAAAATATGGCAGTTCTGAAAATTATCCATGGGAAAATGATTTGGAAAAGGCAAATGAAATAGATGACGCCTTTATCACCGAGGCAACTAAACAAATCCGTGAAGACTTTGATGCAGTAGAAGGGCTAAGCCCGATTGCAAAAAATAAAGCTCGAGAGGCTGCCATTAAAAGAATGAAGGAACTAGCGAATGCGAAATTAAAGAAAGTGGAACAAGCACCAGTTATTGAACAACCCTCTGGCAAAATACCACCTCCTCCCAAACCTCCAGAAGGCATACCGCAACCACCTAAACCGCCACAAGAAATGGGTGGCCCCCCTCCTCCTCCAGATTTGAGTCAGATGGGGAGAACGCCCAAGACAGGAAAATCAAAAACACAAGCAAGTAAAGCCAAAGTACCTGATAAAATGCTAAGTGAATTCACAATGGATGAAAGACATGCATGGGTGGACACACTAAAATTAGGCGGGTTTTTCCCTAAGGATATTAGTATTTACGGCCCAGCAAAAGTCCCCTCAACCAAAGGAGGCAAAGCCATTCCAGAGGGTGAAAAGTCACGCAAAAATCCAACAGATTCACCGACTGAAGCCGAAAGGCTCACTAGCGTTTTGCAAACCCAAGTAAAAGCCAGTTTGGATGAAATTTATAATTTAGCAGAATCTTCACCTAAGGAAGCAGTTGAATTAGTCAAACTGATTGACAGCAAAATGAAATCCTGGAAAAACGGCGTAGATGGCTTGGTGCAAGCTCACAAAACATTAGGTGAAGAGATATCCAAGTTAAAACAAAAAATTGATTTGGAAAAAGAAAAACAGCATTTGGCAAAATCTCATGATGAGACCTATGAAACAATTGAAAATATTGCACATCCCATTCGCCAGGAATATGAAAAACAACTCCAAATATTCCAAACTGCAACTGAATATGAGGAGAAAAAACAAGCCTATGAGAAAATGAAAACTTGCGTTGAGGATCTTAAAGCGAAAGCTTCCTCTCTTAGCCGTGGACCAAAGGCCTTGATTAAGGATATGTCAGGAGCATTTGCCGAAGCCTCTAGGAAATATGAATCGGCGAAGAATGGTCCTGCACTTCGAGTGCAAAAACTTACAACGGAAATTGAAAAGCATAATCAAACTATCGCAGATGCTGATAATAAATTAAAAAGAGGCTTTATTTCAGATAAAAAGAAAAAAGAGCTTCAGGGTATTATCAGCAAAGCAAAGCAAGATATTACAGTTTTAGAAGAAGAGATAAAGAATCCTGGTTCTGAAATCGTATCTGCTCAACAACACAATATTTCCATTGAAAAAGATAATTATGACAAAAAGCGAGCAGCTCATATACGAAACGTTGCTTTACATTCACTTTTAGAGCCTCCACCAAGCTGGAGCGATGTATTTTCTCAAATGAGCAAATTAGAACGAGCTCAAGAAAAGAAGGATGAAGTCAAAGTTAAACAGGGTGAGGGCAGCAAAAAGGGCATGGAAAAAACGGTAGGCGCTGGCTCCGCTGGCGCTGCACAAAGAGAATTTGATATTCAATTTTTAAGCCCTTTACAGCTTGCCAGGCTAGCTGAGTTTTTTACTCACGACAAGGAAGAATTCGCCATTATAGATAAGGAAAGCACGATTGAATTAATGAAACATATTAACCTCGTTCTTGCTAGGAATCCCGCTTTTGATTTTGACATGATTATAGATATTGCGGATGGCAGAATTGAAAGAAAAGAAGGAGTAAAAGCTCCCGAACAAATTGACAAGGTTTTTGATCCTTCAACCATCCAAAAGGCGGAAGGAACTACCCCTCCTCAAGTATATGAAGCAGCTCTTAAACGAAGTGAGAATTTCAAAGATGCTAAATATAATGCAGACAGAGGTATTACCTATCAAAAAAAACCGGGTAGTAAGACGTATTATGAATATACTAGAAAGATCAATTTAGATTACTTTAAAGAAGATGAAATCAGAAGATTAGCAAGTTTCTTTGCCCCATCAGACGTTAATTATGTAGGCGAAAACAACTTAATTGATAGAGAAGCATTGAAAGGACGAATAGATAATTTGTTGAATACGGTAAACCTTACTTTCGAAGACATTGCTGAAATCGCTGCGGGTCACGTCAAAAGAGAAGGTGCTGCTCCCCAAAATGATTTCTATGTAATGACCGAAAAAGTCAGCAGAACCTCACCGCCAAGTAACTTATATGAGAGTTTTATACAACAGCGAAAAGATTATATTGAACAAAAGAAACGCGAAGAAGAAGAAAAGAAACGCCTGGAAGAAGAGAAAAAAGAAAGAGAACGTGTCGCTGCTGAACAGGAAAAAGAAAAACAGCTTCGGGAGGCACAGGAACAATATTCTCAAGAGGCTTCAGAGCTGCTTGAACAATACAAAGGCGACTTTAAAGAGCATTATAAAGAACTTCTAGGAATAAGTGATTTTGAGTTAAACCTCTCGAAAGAGGGGCAATTTAAAATGTTTGAGGAATTTGTTAATGCAAAAATTGCTGACAAAGCACCAGATTTGAAATCCGTCATTTTAGAAAAAATGAAATCAATGGATCCGCGTAGCTTTAAAGAAGCTGAAAAGAAAGAAGTAGATTCGACATTAGAAACTGGAAAACCATCATCATCTATTGACGATGAAAAAGGAACAGTGTCTGAAGATGTGCCTGAGGCGCCAGAAACTCTAACGACTGAGGAGGTAAAGACACCAACGCCATACGTTACACCTAACAGCCCTAAAACAAGCCTCGCAAGCGATCCCTACGCTTTAAAAATTATTCGCGATGTCTTAAAGAGAATTGATGTTCAGCAAAACTATGAACTTGCTACTCGTGAAAAAAGAGGGTTAAAAGGAACATTAACGGCACGCTATAAAGTTTTTCAACATGGCGACAGACCGCAGCAAATTGTCTCTTTGCAAAAAACGATTATAAAAGCGCAAGAAGATATTGATGCACTCATCAAGCTTTACGCGAGAGCGCAGGTAAACCCAGATGAAGCTAAAAACGCTATGGCAAGGATTTTTGATGGCCTAGAACGTACGATGCAAGATATTGAAGAACAAATGGAAACATCTGGTCACAAAAAGAAAGGAACTTCTAGAATGGAAAATGTAATAAAGGATCTACGTGTTCAATTTGACGAGCTACAAACAGGTTTAGGTTTAGAAGTTAAAAAGTCCGCTCCAAAGATAGAAGAATCTACCAAAAAGCGCTCTAGCAAAAATGAGTAATCGTATCTAGCTCACTCCCGCTGAATCACCCGAAGCTTTAGCGAAGGCGGATAGCGGGAGAGGGAGCAGCTTTAGCAAGCGTAGGTTGGCCTTTTAGGCCCAACAATCACATTCGTCGTGATGCTTTTTATGAGTGTTGGGCCTTACGGCCCAACCTACTTTCCTATAAAGATCTAAGATAGAAATCCCTCCGCACTAAGAAGCTGCCTACTTTTATTCAAAGAGGGCGATCGGATCGTGATTTATTTTCATTCGTTACTGCAAATCAAAAGACCCTCACCCTAACCCTCTCCCGTTTACGGGAGAGGGGATCGGAAAGAAGGATTTTTAGAACTTTTCCTTTCCTTTGTCTGCGAAGCAGACACTTTCCCTCTCGCTAAATCACGCCGAAGCTTTAGCGAAGGCGGATAGCGGGAGAGGGAGCAGCTTTAGCTGCGGGTGAGGGATTAGAGAAGTCAAAGAACAGAAAGGTTTATTCAACAATCCGCCTTCGCTCTTCGAGCTACGTCGAGATTTTCGCCTTTTTTTAAAGGCTCAAAGATAAAAAACCCCGCGAGGTTACCCTGCAGGGTTACAAATAAAATGCCTGGCAGTGTCCTACTTTCACAGGTGTAGACCATCACAATATCATCGACGTATGCGTCGTTTCATCGCCAGAGATATTTCTTCATTCACTCATTTTTTAAATACAAATAAAAAACCCCGCGATGGTTGCCCATGCGGGGTTGGAATAAAATGCCTGGCAGTGTCCTACTTTCACAGGTGTAGACCATCACAATATCATCGACGTATGCGTCGTTTCATTGCCAGAGATATTTCTTCATTCACTCATTTTTTAAATACAAATAAAAAACCC
>Ga0209935_1000864_pt1 | contig 60088 bp, 41 predicted proteins | sample ThiBio_1000_plan_2_FD_183958 | JGI IMG/M metagenome (GOLD analysis project Ga0209935, IMG submission 183958) | Wastewater bioreactor microbial communities from Cape Town, South Africa - Thiocy_cont_1000_plan (SPAdes) | ecosystem: Engineered > Bioreactor > Thiocyanate-remediating >... | reverse complement strand
GGATTAGCATTGCGAACAGCCTTTATGGCTAATGACCAAACTTAATCTTTTCTCTTTACCCTTTTCTTCTGCAATAAAGTTACTCCCTAATTAGATTTATAACAATCTCCTACAAACATAGGATGACCCGGTTGCTCACAAATTTCTTCCTGTTCAGAAAACCCAATCCTTGGTTTCAGAAGAAGTCTATTTTTTATTCAGTTGCACAAGTGAAACACTTGTGTGATAAAGAGGCTAGTTTTCGCCACTACTAGAGAAGGTTATACCCCTGTATATGCCTTTGCACTTTGTGTCCAAGTTTCCGCCATTTTTCTAAATTCTTCTGCTTTCTTAGCATTCTTATCTTGCTCATATTTTTTAGCTACTTCTTCCTGTGTTTGTGCGATAATATTGCTGATTTGTTTGAAAATTCGATTAAGTGGGTGGTTAGCAGCTTTTGCAGGTGATGAGGGTGTAGGGGTACTCTTAACTAAGGCATTCATTACTTTTTCTAATGGATTGAAAACTTGGTAATATTTAAGTGCAGCCATTTCTCCATTAGCTTGACTTTCAATCATAGCTTGGCTCAAATGCTTTTGTCCTACAAATAAAATTTGTTGGGCAAATTTAGTAACTTTTCTTTCTAAAATTCGTTGTCCGCCGTTATAAATATGTTCAATATCATCTATTGCCTGTTTGATAGATACGATATCTTGGTTATCATTGGCGGCTTTTGCTCCCTGATTAATTTTCTGTAATTGCTCTAGAATATTTTTTATTCCCTTTAGTATCTCTTTCATCCCAGAATTTTCGATGTGGTTCTTGTTCATGTCCATCGAACCATATAAAATAGGCCCTGTCAATAGACTGATTAAAGTTTTTTTGTCTGTTTTTATATCACTATCATCGGTAATATTTTCTAAAATTTTCTCGAATGAATATGGTGTAGCATTTCCAGCAATTTCATCTAATCTAGTTTTTAAATTTTTAGCCGTTTGTACGAGTCTTGTTATAGCAGATAGATTAACCCATAGTAATTCTTTGGTAGCTAGCACACTACTATCTGGCGAGCTGATGGTCAAAGTAATTTTGGTGAAGGGAGGATTATTATTATCATGGAGTTGTAAAGTAAACGCCTTAGTGGTAGCTTTTGAAAAAGTAGTATTAGTACTACGTGAACGACCTAAAATATGTAGTAAATCTGCGTCAATATGATCTCCGGTTTCTTTACCTAATGTAAACTGAACGTTGTTTTCATTTGTCAAATTTACTTCCACATCATTTGTATTGATATTGTCTCCCTCATTTTGTAGTATAATGGTAAATGCTTGAGCTACGTCCTTATCGCTACCTTCATCAATTAAAAGATTGTCGATGATAGCTTTTCCACCGTTTAGTATGTTAGCGATTTTAACATCTACCTTTTTAGCTTGCCATTTGATAGGTTGAGTAGTCCGAGCTACTTCGTGACCATCTTTTTTTACGACTATGTTGATTTCAGTATTATCTTTAATTTTCGTGTTAACGACACCAAAATAAATGGGACGTATAATTGTCTGCGTATTGACTGGAGTATTGATTCCCAATATTTTTTCCAGACTTCCACTGCTATACCCCGTTGGATCAAAGTTGCTATCTTGTTTTGTTAAGAATTGAGAAGGTACTCCATCCTGATTCTTAAGCTCTATTTCAATCCTAGCAGGTTCTGTATTTCCAGTTGTATTTTGTAAAACGAAAATAGCCGGGTCTTTTTCAATCAACGCATTGTTTTCTGTTGGGTTCATGATCAGTATTTCAAACTTGTCTTCTTTCCAACTGATGGGTAGTTTGGCCAGTTCTTTAGTAAATTTTCCATTTCCTTGTATATCATACATTAAATGGAGGTTAAAAGAGGCTTGGTTATCTGTACCTCTCTCTATGAAGAATTTGTTTTCTCCCGCTAAGTTGAGATTATTGCCTTGAATCTCTGCTACGATATTTGTTCCTTGTTTGATCTTAGCATCACCTGATGTGGTTGTGAATAGTAATTTTAGCTTTGTTTTGTCAATTTGGTCTAGCGTTACTAGGTCTGCAGGGTTGCCATTTAACCCTATTTTAAATTCTATCCCTTTGTTGTCCCCTTGTAGGTTAAGGCCTGCAACTGGGAAATTGCTGCCTTTAGTATCTGTAAATTTTAGACTTACTTCCGTGGGCTTACAGGTAACTATAGTTTGATTCATCTCTTTCTCGCCACTACCATCTGTTGCATTGTATTTGAAATTGATGGGATGTCCGCCTAGCAATAACTCAAATTTAAAATCAACGGAGCTTTCATTTTTAAAATCTACTTGCAAGGTTTTTTCTCCTGAGTCGGAACCTGGATTGCCAGCTTTCATTAAATTTATATAGGCTGGTAGGGGAGTGGTAATACTAGCCGCATTTTCATTAGTTGGTTTAGTATTGATGCATTTTACTTGCAAAGCAGAATCTTCACTACTGTTATTTTTTATAGCGTAGATAATTTGATTTGTAGATTTATTAAACGCTAGCTTAGTTATAGTAATATCAATAGGAATAGCAGTAAGCGGACAGCTTGTTTGTATAGGTCCTTCTAATTGTTGCCAGGTTAATTCTAGTTTGAGGGTAGCAGTTGGTGTATGGATAGGATCGGCAAAGTGTACATTTCTTAGTAGGAATACAAAGTCTTCTTTAGGTTTGAGTTCTCCAATATCTTCATGATCCTGCTGTTTTCCATCAATTGTAACGGTATTATAGCCTGTATCCCAGGTCAATTTTGCTTGCTTAGCTGGCAAAATTAATTTGCCAGAATTTTTTATAATAATGGTTACCTCTTTATTGTTTATATTGTACTGAGCTTTTAGTTCCAATTGATTGGACTTTTCCCATACTATTCTTTGTGCAATCCCAACATTAGCTCCTGTTTTGTCTTGTAGTTGTAGTGCAAAGGTTGTGTTTTTGTCTGAAATGGGGTTGATGGTGAGTTTTTTGGTAGCTGATTTATTATCTGTAGCTAGTGTAAGTTTATCTGTACCTGTTAATTCAAGTATCCCATCTTCTAGGTTTGCGATCTTGGCTGTACCTGGTGTTATTCTTTTAAGGTACAGCTTCAGTCCTTTTAATTCCTCTTCTGTTAGCACAGCATTTCCTGCCTTATATACTTTAATTTCAGTGTCTGTGGTGCCATCTTCGATGGTTTTTATATGAGTAGCAGGGTTAGCTCCCACAACTTCAAATTGCCACGTACCTGTAGGAGCGTTGCTATAAGTGACAGTTATGGACGTGCTTGGATGCGTGTTATGGTTTAGGGATAACTTAAATTTAGTCTCTGGACTTGTACCCAGTGTTACGGTCAATGTTTTTTTGATCGATCCGTCCTGTGCAAGATCATTCTCTAAAAATTTCAATTCTAGCTTGTAACCTGCAGGGGCCTGATCGAACTTAGCATCTCCTGATTCTCTAATGACTTCTAATATTAGGTTATCTAGCTCATTTTTCTCTATAGGACCTTCTTTTTTATTTATTTTCAGGTTAATAGGACTAGGTGCTTGTATACTAGTATCCCCTCCTTCTATGGTTAGTTCGTAATTAGAAGTTGCCTCAGGTTTCCAGGTGGTGGTGCATTGTTCTATTACCTCATTGGAGTTAGTGGTGTCTAATAGTTTATAGGTGATAGTAATCTTGGTGGGGTTCCCTTTGGGTAGGAGCGTAAATGATTTTCTTAGCTGCTTGGTAGGTTCGATCGAATCTGTACCAGCGGTTTTGAAGAGCGCGGTTAGTTTTTCTATTACGGAGGTTATTTGTTTTTTTGTTCCTGTACCAGATGAGTCAAAAGTTTCATATTCGATAATACTTTTCTCTGTACCATTTTCTTGATTAACGGCTATTTCTAGGCTCAAATTATCATAAGGAATAGGTTGTTTTGTGTCTGAATTCTTGTGAGCAATCAATAGTTCTATTTGTAGATCTTTTTCGCCTTGATATTCAGATTTGTTAGTACTAAGGGTAAGTTTTGGATTATTAGGATCTGCTTTTTCTTTATTCCTACATCCTCCACATGATATGGCATTGCTCAAGAGTAGGCAGATTAGTAGATAACTTGGTGAAAAGATGATGTGTTTCTGGCTGAGCTTAATTTGATTTAAAATTTTCATGAATCGAAATAGGCAGCAATAAGCTCGTTTTTTATATATAGGGCTCTTACATAACTTGGGCAAGAGCCTGTTTAACTACGAATAAACTATAAGAAATCCTAGATTGCTTCGGCGTTGCCTAGCAATAACCACCCACAGGTCCTTGTTCCCGTCATGGCGAGCCCATGAAATGAACGTGGCCATCCAGGAAGAGTAATCAGAAGTTATCTTCCGCCATCTCTAGGATAATCTTTTATAAAAAATAATGCAAAATGAAGGGATTTCCTAGTTTATTAGCGTCAAAATATTTTGTGTTCATACTGGTAGGGAAGGTGTGCTATTTGAAGGAAAATCCTTTTCGTACCCTCCCTTTCCGTGGCCTGTGGCCCACAGGCTACAATAAATAGGTCTGTGGGGCGTGAACTTATGGACTAGGAAAATAACTCTCGCTAACATGAGAAGAAGTAATCCCTAATATCATTTTTTTCTAAATACCAATTGTACTGGTACACCTGCTAGATCAAAATGTTTTCTAAGTTGATTCTCCAGATATCTTTTATAAGGTGGCTCGATATATTGTGGTAGGTTACAGAAAAATGCAATAATAGGTGTAGTTGTAGGTAGTCTGGCTACATATTTAATTTTAATGTATTTACCCTTAATAGCTGGTGGAGGGTATTTCTCAATGGCTGGTAGCATTACTTCGTTAAGTTTAGCAGTAGGTATTTTCTGTATTCTATTTGCATAAACTTCCAGTCCTTTTTCTATGGCTTGATAAATGCGTTGCTTATTTAAGGCTGATATGAATAGAATCGGTATGTGGCTAAAAAGGCCTAGTTGTTGCTCTATCTTTTTTTTATATTGGATGTTGGTATGATTATCTTTTGTAATCAAATCCCATTTGTTTACTAGCAACACGATGCCTTTTTTATATCGGTATGCTAATGAGATTAAGTTAATATCCTGCGCTTCTAAGCCCTGCTCGGCATCTATCAGAACCAGGCACACATCCGCATCTTGTAACGCTTTGATGGCTCTTAAAATAGAATAAAATTCAATGTCTTCCTTGATCTTAGATTTTTTACGGATGCCAGCTGTATCAGTAAGAATAAACTTTTTATCGTATAAGTTGTAAGTTGTATCTATGGCATCGCGTGTTGTGCCTGCTATCGGTGTTACGATACTGCGTTCTTCTCCTAATAAGGCATTAAGGAGGGAAGATTTACCTACATTCGGTCTACCTAAAATAGCTATTCTAGGCATTTCAGTTTTCTCTTCTATATCTTCTTGGCAATAATTAGTTACTTGATCTAATAGTTCTCCAGTACCACTTCCGCTAGTTGCTGAAATAGGGTAGGGATCACCTAAGCCTAAGGCATGAAATTCATGTGCCATCAGGCTACTATCTAGATTATCTGCTTTATTAGCTACAAGAATTACAGGCTTATGGCTGGCTCTTAAAATATCTGCTACCTCTTTATCCATGGCAGTAATTCCTACTTGGCAATCTACCATAAATAAGACGACAGTGGATTCTTCAATAGCTATTTTAGCCTGTTGACAGATGCTTTTTTCAAATATATCTAAGCTGCCCTGTACGAATCCGCCTGTATCTACTACTGTAAAGTGTTTCCCATTCCAGGTTGCATACCCATAATGCCTATCACGTGTTGTACCACTCTCGCTAGCCATAATGGCCTTACGTTGTTCAATAAGCCTGTTAAATAAGGTAGATTTCCCTACGTTGGGTCTGCCTACAATTGCTACGATATTTGCCATGGGTACAAATTTAATAGGAAGTTGTTAGATCCCTCACATTCCGCACCGGATGGATGAAAAAAATATTTAAAATTTTTCAAGCAAGTATGTTAATTGGAAAGGCCGATTAAGCAGCATCATCGTTCGGAACAGCCGGAGCGGCTGCTTTTGAACATATTAGAGTTCCTGTATAACCAAGAATTGGATTCGCTGAGCAGGAAAGAATTTGCGAGAAACCGGAGTTTACTGCAGTAAATAATATCACTCCTGCATAGGCAGGAGGAGGATTGGTGAGTCAGGACTGGAGTGCTGACTCGCACTTACTGACGAATCCGGAGGACTCAAGGCGACGGTTATGCAAGAACTCTATTTTGTGAGGGGAGGCTTGGCTTTTGTCCTTGTTGTTCCTTCAGTTTTTTCTTGGGACTTGTTTCTTCAAATGGTACTTCAAACGATACTATTTTAGTAGGTATTAGCTGTCCTTCAATACGACTAACCCGATCTCGCACTGTATCTAATTTCTCGCTTAACTTGGTATCGGCCATATTTATTTTTTCATCCCAATTACGTTCTAGATGTTCTATTTTTTTAGTTAGCTTTTCCTCTACATGCTCTATTTTTTTAGTTAGCTTTTCCTCTACATGCTCTATTTTTTTAGTTAGCTTTTCATCTAATCCCTGAAATCTTACGTCGATTTTATCAAATCGAGTGTTAAAATGATGCCACATCAAGCTCATTAATCCCAATGATGGACCTAAAATAATTAAGTAATCTTGAAAGGATAGCTGCATGGTAAGCAAATGATTAGATGTTTTTTAATTGTTTAACATATGTACTAATTGTGAGTTTACTCAAAAATTTTTGTACATAATTGAAAGATAAAAAATTAATTTGTCTTAAACCAATATTTTAAAGATTACTTGAATTGCGATTAACCTTATAACTACCCGAACTATCTCTCTGTTGCACATTATTTTCACTCGGAAGATTCGAGTGCGACTGCTTAAATTATCTTGACTATGTCGTTGATCATTTCTACGGAGTTAATATTGATTGAAAAGTTTTTAAGATCTATTCCTTTGTAATTATGGCTAGCAATAAAAATTTGTTCAAAGCCTAGTCTGCTTGCTTCTGCAATCCGTTGCTCTATCCGATTAACGGCTCTTACTTCTCCTCCTAGGCCGACTTCAGCAGCAAAACAATAGTTGGTGGGAATGACTTTGTCTTTTAGAGAAGAAGTGATAGCTACACAGACTGCCAGATCGAGGGCTGGATCTTCCACTTTAATGCCGCCAGCTATGTTAAGAAATACATCATGTATGGGCAAACGTAATCCTACTCGTTTTTCTAAAACTGCCAATAACATATTGAGGCGTTTACTATCAAATCCTGTCGTAGCCCGCTGCGGAGTACCATATGTAGCAGGACTCACCAGTGCTTGTACTTCTACGAGAAGCGAACGATTGCCTTCTACAAAGGCACTAGTCGCGATACCACTTAAGTTTCCTTCTCTTTGAGAAAGTAGGAGTGCAGATGGATTCGTAACTTCTTGTAACCCCGTATTGCGCATCTCGTAGATACCTAACTCAGGAGTAGCTCCAAATCTATTTTTGATTGTTCTTAATATGCGATAAGTCAAATGTCTATCCCCTTCAAATTGTAACACTGTATCTACCATGTGCTCCAGCACTTTAGGTCCTGCTAAAGTGCCTTCTTTGGTAATATGTCCTATCAAAAATATGGGAGTATTCGTAGTTTTTGCATAATGCATGAGTAAACTTGTAGCTGCACGTACTTGTGCTACACTGCCAGGTGCGGATTCTATCTGTTGGGTGTATACGGTTTGTATGGAGTCTATGATAATCAGGTCGGGCTTTAGCCGTGTAGCATGTTGTAAAATGTTGTCTACGGATATCTCGTTAAGGATGTAGCAATTGTCTGAAGTTTGGTTCATACGACTAGCCCTCATTTTTATCTGGGCCTCACTTTCCTCTCCAGAAACATACAGGACTTTGTGAGCAGTTAAATGGAGGGCTATTTGTAGCAGCAGGGTAGACTTGCCGATGCCTGGTTCTCCACCGATAAGTACTAAGGAACCTGCTACAATTCCCCCTCCTAGCACCCTGCTAAATTCTTTATCAGAACAGGGGATACGGTTTTGTGCCTCATAACTAATTTCATGTAACTGTTTAGGTTCGGTAGAGACGGTAGATGGAAGATGGCCAAATGACTCCCAAGGACTAGCTGAGATTGGATTTTTTGGAGTTACTTCTTCTACAATCGTGTTCCAAGCAAGGCAGGCATGACATTTGCCTTGATGTTTGGGATACTGGGTGCCACAATTTTGGCATATATAGGTTGTTTTAAATGATTTCAAATCTTTTCTTTTATAAGATTTTTTGTAAGTTGTCTTGAATTAGTTCAAGCTCATATCCTTTTTGTAGTAAGTAATTTATTAATTTTTTTTGAGTGGTAGTTTTGTCTCGTACTCCTAAAGTAGTTTTCTTTTTAAGAATTAGGTCTTGTAGGGTATGCGTATATTCCTCGTCAGAAATATGATTAAGCGCTTCTTGTATCAGGTTAGCTTCTATCTTTTTGTTTCTAAGTGCATGTTCAATCTTTGCTTTACCCCACTTCTTTATAAAAAATTTGCCCCTCACGAAAGCAATGGCATATCGCTTTTGATCCAAAAAATTTTCTTGTATTAGTTCTTGTATAATCTGGTTTGCTTCTGCTGCATTTAAATCTTTATATGCTTGTAACTTCTTTTGTGCTTCTGTAATCGTTCTTTCTTGATAGCTACAGTAGTGGCTTAGCTTTTGTTTGGCAACCATGTACGTTGAATTGTTTTCCATTAGTACGATCTAAGTGTTACAAATAACACTATTTGTTTGTTACTTGGCTTGATCTACAAATCTTAATTCCTATGCTGCATATGCCAGATAAAATTTCTGTGCGCATAAATTGATCTAGCTCTAACCTATATGTGCCAGGATGAGTAAAATAATGACTTTTCATCATAATTACTTCATGGCTTTTATTTTTAGTCCACCCTTTCCCTAATGGTTTCCCAGTTTTGGGTTCAAAGAGTAGATAATTTTTAAGCTCCGTGGTTAGTAATGTTAGTGAGTTATCTTTTAGATAGTAAGTGAGGTAAAAATTTTGATAAGGGTACTGGGGGGTATTTTCTATTAATAGGTAGACATCATAAGCTTGGGTGGTATCTTGTACATTAAAATTAAATGCTAATGGCATATCTCTATGCCACTTACAATCTGGCAGTTTATGCCGATAAAAGTATATAGTATTGGTTTCGCATGCAGTAAAGATAAGCATGACACACCCTATGAACCAGTTATATTGTAGCATAGTCTAATTGCTAAAAGACATCGTTGATGCATACAAATTAGGATGGCTCAGGCTGGTTTGCAAATTCTAGTTCCTTAGAGTTCTTGCATAACCAATATTCACACAAACTGGTGGCTCAGTGCACTGCTGTCATGCCTGCCCTGATCAGCCCGATTAAATCAGAGGTTTGTCCTCGAGTAATCGGGATAATTCTAGCAGGGATCTAGCAAAAAGAAAGCTTGTATTGAAAATTTGATGTAAAGCTACTGTTAACGGATCGAGTACAGAGTTCTCTTTAGTAATAACTAATTGGCTACTTCTGACAAAAATTTTATTCGCATCAGGCGAATATCTTCCTCATTGTAGTATTGACCCAATACTTTATAGGCTTGTTTTATATTATCCTCTTTAGCCTGCATAAAGTAGTCGTATATCTCTTGCTGTTCCTCTTTCGTTAAAATATTGTCTATATAATAATTTAAATTAAGCTTTACACCAGAATAGCAGATGGCTTCTATTTCATCTATTAGCTCTTCCATACTCTGAGATTTGGCCATGGCAATTTCCTCTAGGTCTGTTTTCCTATCAATCTGTTGGATGATATATACTTTATCTTTAGACCTGCTGGCTTTTGATTTTACAACAATGTCTGAGGAGGTGATAATGTCATTATCTTCTACATATTTTTTAATAGCTTCTATAAATGGAGTTCCAAATTTGTCCGCTTTACTTTTACTCAACCCTCCAATTTGAGCAAGTTCTTCTAATGTAGTAGGGTATACCAGGGCTAGCTCTTCTAAAGAACTGTCTTGTAAAACTGTGTAAGCAGGTATTCCTTTTTCTTTTGCTTCTTTTTCTCTAAGCTTTTTTAATAGGTGGTATAGATTTTCATCATAACCCTTATTCGTGGTCATAGTCTTCTTGTTACTTTCAATAGGTTCGTATACGTTATCTTTTACGAAATTAATTTCATATTTCTTTTTTAAAAAGTCTTGCCCTTTTTTTGTGAGTTGTAATATTTCGTTATCTGTTATATCCTTGGCAAGATATTCATGAATAAGTGCTTGCCTAACAACTGATCTCCAGAAGGTTTCGTTTTGTTTGCTTCCTTTTCCAAAGACGGATAATTGCTGATGTAGATGGCTTTCTATATGAGGGGTATGTATACCTTGTATGACCTGGATAATATGGTCGAGATGAAAACGCTGTCCTGTTTGTTGTACCGTATCTAATACTGTATAGAGATATTCTTTTGCAGGGTAAGATTCTCTAGGATTTTTGCAATTGTCGCAGTAGTTACAATGATCACCAAAGGTTTCTCCAAAATAATATAGGAGCTGCTTTCTGCGACAAATACCAGAAATGACATATCCTCTCATTTCCTCTAATAGTATTTTCCCTTTTTCTCTATCTCCATTTGACTTAGTTTTATTGAGACGTTCCAATCGCACAAAATCTTCAGGATTGTATAACATGAGGCAAATGCTTGGCAAATCATCTCTGCCAGCTCTTCCTGTTTCCTGGTAGTAAGCTTCTAACGATTTTGGCATGTCATAATGGATAACAAATCTTACATCAGGAGTATCTATCCCCATCCCAAAAGCGATAGTGGCTACAATCACATGGTACTCTTTATTTAAGAAGGCTTCTTGGTTTTTAATTCTTATATTGGTATCTAAGCCAGCATGGTAAGGGGCAGCTTGAATGCCATTCAGATTTAAAAGGGCAGCTAACTCATCTACTTGCTTTCTGCTCTGGCAATATACAATCCCCATAATTTGAGGCTGTTCTTTGATAATCTTAATCAGTTGTTTATCAGCTTGCTCTTCTTTAAATCTAACTTCATAGTATAAATTAGGTCTATTAAAAGAAGATTGAAAAACAGTAGCGTCGCGGATATCTAAATTATTGATAATGTCTAATTTTACTCGAGGGGTAGCTGTGGCAGTAAGGGCAATAATGGGTACGTGACCTAATTGCTGGTTGGCAACGTGCTTGATATTTCTGTATTCTGGCCTAAAATCGTGGCCCCAATCTGATATACAATGTGCTTCATCCACAGCTATAAATGAAACTTTAGTTTGTTTTAAGAAAGCTAGATTATCTTCTTTATTAAGTGTTTCTGGTGCTACGTAAAGTAGCTTGGTATCTCCAGATAATACTTCTTGTTTGGTTTCGTTAACTATTTTTTGTGAGAGGGTAGAATTTAGGAGAGAAGCCTTGATGCCTCGTGATCGTAGCTGGTCCACTTGGTCCTTCATTAAAGCTATGAGGGGTGATATAATAATTGCCATCCCTTCTTGCATGATGGCAGGTAACTGGTAACATAAAGACTTTCCTCCTCCTGTTGGCATGATGACAAAGGTATTTTTACCTTGCATAATGTTTTTGATAATGGCTTCTTGATTTCCTTTGAAATCATCATAACCAAAAATTTCTTTTAAGTTTTTATGTAGTTGACTATCGAATCTCTCTGACATTGTTTGGGTTAGCTTAAACCGTAAATATTTGAGGAATTTTGGATTTCTATATAACCCCTTCTACTTTTAAATATACACTATTTAAATTGAAAATTGTTGTTCATAACTTAAAAAATGTAGCTATATATTATTAGAGTTGTTATAGAACCAAGAATTGACTTTTCTGGGCAGGCAGTAATTTGTTAGCGTGGTGTCGGGAGCTGCTCTCGACATTCCAATGGACTGTCAGGAAAGGTTCCTGACAGCACATGAGGATTGAGGTGTCAGGGCTTCAGCTCTGACACACACTTACTGACGAACCCAGGGGGCTTAAGGCGACGGTTCTGTAAGAACTCTATTCCTTTGTCTAAAGGCTTCATATAGAATGACTGCGGTTGCCACAGATACGTTAAGAGAATGAATGGGTCCTACCATGGGTATAGAAGCATGGGTATCTACACGTTTAAGTAGTTCGGGTTGGATACCTTTATCTTCAGATCCTAGTAGCAGTGCTGTAGGCACACTTAGGTTGCTTTTGTAGATAGAATTTTGAGTTTTCTCATGGCAGGCTATAACCTGTAACCCGCTTGCTTGTAAGTATTCGATGGTAGGCCGCAAGTGAGTTACCCTACAGATTGGCAGGTGAGCTAAGGCTCCGGCTGAGGTTTTCATGGCAGCACCTCCTAGGGAGGCACTACCTTGCATAGGTAGCACTAATGCATGAGCGCCTACACATACACAAGTACGGACGATAGCACCTAAATTACCCACATCGGTAACACCATCTAAAAGGACGATCAAGGGAAGTTCCCCTTGTTCATAGGTGGCTTGTATAATATGGCTGAGTGATGCCAAGGGTATGGGAGAGAGTAATGCAATAACTCCTTGGTGATTTTGAGAAATTAATTTGTTAAGCTTAGCACTCGGGACTTTACTAAAGGGAATTTGATATTCCCGTATAGCTTTAAATATGTCTTGATAATCAATGCCTTTAGCTGACTTATCTATGAAAAGTTTATCAATAGTTTTTCCTGCTAATATGGCTTCTAATACAGGCTTGATGCCAAAAATAAAATTTGTTTTAGACATTAAATTTTAGAATTCTTTTGAAGATATATTGTTGATATAAATAAGCATATTAGTCCTTGTAGTATTTTGGGCTATCAAGAAACCTCTCCCATGTAATTATATGATTTGCGCAAATTATAAAATTAATAACTAGGACACTAAACTTTTGTATGAATTGTACCACTTTCGGGTTATATAACACGAATTAGTGGTTGCAAATTTTGTAGAATTCTTGCATAACCGTCACCTTAAGTCCCCTGAGTGCGTTAAGTGTGTGTCAGGGCTTCAGGCCCTGGCACCACAACTCCGGTTTCTCGCAAATTCCTTGCTGCCCAGCGAACTCAATTCTTGGTTCTGCAAGAACGCTTGTATCTAAAGACTCATTTTGCTGGCGCACGCGTGTGCCACGATCGTTGTCTACAATTTCATATAAACTTCTAGAAAAAATATAATTCTTCTTTATTGATTGTAAAATTTGTGTTTGCTACTCAATCTATCTATCCATGGCCTGTGAGTCACAGGCCATATTTACAAAACATTAACTTCACGTATAAATTTAGGAACTACAGTTATAAGTGGTCTGTGAGACACAGACCACGGAAGTGAAGACAAGGAACAATAAAGTACATGCGTCAGCGGTGGAAACAATCCAGTCTAGAGCTATATTTTTAGTTAGCTTATTAAAGTTCGACTATTGTAACTCCACTTCCACCTGGCAACGTATGATTTACAATTATTTTTTTGACTATCTCCTGTTTCTTTAAATATTGGTGTATTTCTTGTCGTAATAGCCCCTTACCTTTACCGTGTATAATTCTTAAATACCTGTGTCCTGCTAAAAGCGCTTGATCTAGCCATTTATCTAATATACGAAGTGCCTCCTCGATAGACAGACCATGTAGGTCTAATTCAGGCTGAAAAGATAAAAATTTATACATATCAAACGTATTGATTATGGGTTGCTTATTGAGAGCTAGTGATTTAGCTGGTTTGATTAAATTGTTGGAAACTATGGACTGAAGTTTTTCTAAAGGTAATTTTAAGGTGATGTAGTCAAAATTGATAATAGCCTGTCCATCGTGTATATCTATGATTTCTCCAACTTGATCTGTGTGCAGTAGTTGCACATAATCCCCTTTAGAAAAGTTATGTTTCATACTAATATGCTAACAAATACCAACATATAGAGTTCTTGTATAACCAAGAGTTGAGTTCGCTGGGCAGCAAGGAATTTGCGAGAAACCGGAGTTGTGGTGTCAGGGCTTCAGCCCTGACACACACTTAACAAATACCAACAACAATAAGTACAGCATTGTCTTTCTTAGTAGCTGTCTTGTAAAAGCTTCTCTAATTTATTTATAAGCTGGTCATAGAGTACTGCTAAACGCCTTGGATCAGTTAAATAGTTGATGTAAGTTTTTTGAAAAATTGCCGTGTCAATAGCATGGGCATCGCAGATGAGTTGTACTTGTTCTTGAAATAGGGAGTCAGTTTTCTCTGTTTGATTACCATTTTCCCTATTGTCAATAATTGCTCTGACAAGTTCCAAGTCTACTAATACTTCAACCAGTTGTTCTTGTGTCAGTGGCTGTGATTTATTACTAGCTAAAGTGTTATTAATTGCCCCACAAGCCATGATAACTGCTAAAATTTTTTTCATATTTTTTTTCTTTAAAAATACAAAGAATTATGTGAGCTGCCTTTACGTAGTTTATATTATTTTTTGTTAGATTAATATATAATGAAGTGCATACTGTTGGTAGGAGCTTATAAAATTTATACTACCTATCTATACTTTGTTTTATAACCTTAGGAATACGTATAAATCAAAAATTTTAACTTAAATTTCTGACCTTGTCAAGATACATATTGTCGTATAGATTAGAGCTAGCCTATGGGCATATAGATATTTTTTATAACCATTCTATAAATTTCCGTTATTTATATATATAAATCATGTACAAGTCTATTATTTCTATAAAAGATAAGCGATTTAGCGTTTATCGACTTAATCAGTATTATTTATTGATTAGTATAGGTAACAATAGATTAAGACTTGCTTCGATCGACCAAGAATCAAGTCGTTGTTTATTGATGGAAGCTTATCAAATAGATAGTAGCAGCCCCTCAGCGTATCTAGATACACTTAAACAACTTTTTCAAGAACATCCTTTTTTGGCTACTTCAGCCTGGAGGCAAGTTGCCATATGTTTTGAGAATCAACAATATACCTTGGTGCCTATTCCTCTATTTCAAGAAAAAAGTAGTATTGATTATTTGAAGCTGGCTGTTAACATAGAAAATGAGTCAGTAAAATATTGTCTGCATCCTGATCTAAATATAGCAGTTGTGTTTGGAGTAGATGCAGCAGTCGCTACTTGGCTCCAGAAAGGGTACACGCAAGATCATTGCCATATCCTTCATCAGGCTAGTAGCCTGATAGAAGGCACAATAGGTTATGCAAATGCCAAAAAGATGGGTGTAGAACCCAAAGTATTTGTATTGGCAGAAATGGATCATATGCATATTACAGTAATAGAAAAATCACAACTGTTGTATTACAATAGATTCGCTTACAATTCTAGCGATGAGTTTTTGCAATATATTTTGATTGTTATGTACACGCTTGCACTTAATCCAAATGTACATGAAGTGATTGTAGCAGGGAATGTTGTTAAAAATTCTTTGGTTTATAAGAAAATGCGCAATTATATTCGTTATGTTTCGTTTAGCGATATCCCGCCTCATCTTAAGTTTGGTTGGTCGTTTAAAAAATCATTTATTATCAATTATTTCGACCTATTAAATTTTTATCCAGCGAGTGATTACTTGAGTAAACTTAAGTTTTCTTGAAATAATGATGAAAATTCTTACATATGAACTGTCAGGAATCCTGACAGCACATGAAGAATTGGTGTGTCAGGGCTGGGGCCCTGACACGCACTTACTGACGAACTCAGGGAGCTCAAGGCGATGGTTGTACAAGAACTTTATGATTCTGATACGCTTGTAATAATAATCGAATGCTGGCATAGCTGTTCTCTAAAATTGGCTGAAGTTGAGTGGTATGGATCCATGCTACCTGTTCGATAGCCTCTTCCTTTTGCGGGGCCATCTGTGTGTCATCGATGCATTCCATTACATACCATGTTGTTTGTTTAAGGATATTTGCATGATTGGTTTGAAAAGCATGCCAGGTAGTGTAGAACTCGGTTTTAGCTACAGCCTTTACGCCACATTCCTCGTTTACCTCGCGTACAGCAGCATTTAAGGTTGATTCACCTTTTTCAATCCTACCCTTGGGTAAATCCCAAGTATTTCCTCGATAGATCATTAAAACTTGGTTTTCTTTGGTCACTATACCCCCTGCAGCTTTGGTAAGCCTAAAATGTTGTTGGAGTAATAGAGGTATATCGTATTCGTCGTTGATTAAAATTGTTATACTTTTAGGTTTTTTATGAGAAATTTGGCTAATTTCGTTTAGGAGTGTTTTTAGATGGCCTGATTCAACTTGGATGAGCATATCTCCAGTATGCGAAGAAGTAGCTAAAAGATCAGGGCGATAAAGTGATATAAAATCATAAGTTAGCCCCATATTCCATAGATCTGGATGATTGAGTATCCGGATAAGTATATTATGTAAGAAAAATAATTGCATAGTAATTGATTAATTGTGAGATTATCTTGTAAATGGGTTGCTTTTTGTTGTTGATGATAGGCTTTCTAAGCTATATATACGGTAAATTTCTTTTTTAAGTAAAGAGTTGAATATATATGGAAGAGCCTGGCTCAACCGTCTCAAAAATACAAGGTCTACAAAGTTAACGAATTATGACAACTTATCACCATGATGAATCTTGCTTGGTGATTATTCCCACCTATAATGAAAAGGAAAATATCACCTTATTAATACACACTATTTTTGCAACCTATAAAAAGATACATATCCTGGTAGTTGACGATGCGTCTCCAGACGGAACAGGAGATGCAGTAGTTAGCCTACAGCCTGAGTATAAAGCTAAGCTTTATTTGCTTTGTAGGCCCCAAAAGTTGGGCTTAGGCACAGCATATATAACAGGTTTTCAATACGCTTTAGCAAATAATTATCAATATATAATCACCATGGATGCAGACTTCTCACATCCTCCGGATAAAATCCAAACTTTATATGAAGCTTGCAGCGAGGAAGGGTATGATGTGGCTATTGGTTCTCGTTATATAACAGGAGTCAATGTTGTTAACTGGCCTATTGGACGAGTATTACTGTCGTATGCTGCTAATTGGTTGGCGAGATTTATAACAGGATTACAGATTATGGATGTTACTGCGGGATTTCAGTGTTATAAAAGGGCAGTTTTAGAGACGATTGATTTGCAAAGCATTACTTCTATAGGATATAGTTTTCAAGTAGAAATGAAATTTCTAGCTTGGAAATATGGGTTTAAACTGAAAGAAATACCTATCATATTTACCAATCGAGTACGTGGTTATTCTAAGATGTCTCACCATATTATTTTTGAAGCATTTTTTAAGATCATCAGATTGAAGATAAGCAGCCTATTTAAAAAGTTTCATCGTTCTACAGAGTAAAAGTTAATCTAATAACTCCAACATGGTATATCTGAATGATAGTTGGATAGGTCTGTAGGATGATTTCTTGATGGTTAGGGTACTAGTGGCCTTAATCTAAATTTTTAAAGAACAAGTGCCGGATTTCTATTTTTAATTGTTTTTAACTTTGAAAGAAGCATATCTTAAAAAGATCTACATTAAATTTGCTGTATTATTTCTATTAAAAACATATGAAATACACATTTAAAATCCCAGCTTATCGGCTGCTACTCTTTATCTGGTTAATCTTCTTTATTCAGTGTGATTGTACTAATTCGAACAAAGGAACGCATAAACCTAATTCTAAAAAATCTGATAAAACGCCTTCTGATAATAAAAAACCAAATGGAAAACAGCGTGAAAACTCTAGCGAGGATCCTACACCACCTTTAAGCAACGTTTCTCTATCGGATATTCGAGTGATAGAACTTGCATTTGGTGGTAAATCTAAATTTTTGGTAGATAGGCTTCGTGCACTCAAAGATGATCCTAGCCAAGTAGATATGGATAGTCGAGATAATGAACAAGATGGGGAAACTATTTTACATGCAGCCGTAAAATATAATTTCGGTAAACCAAGCATGATAAAAGATTTAGTAAAACTAGGAGCTAAGGTAAATGCACAAGATAATAATGGACAAACGCCCTTACATACTGCTATTCATGAGAATAACATAGAAGCTACGCAAATTTTAGTAGATCAAGGTGCTTCCGTAGGTATACTTGACAAGAATGGCTACACGCCTTTACATCTGGCTGCTAAAAATCCGGCCCCTGAAATCATGCAAGCTTTGCTAAAGAAAGCTTCTAAAGATCAGATTAATACGCCGGATGCTAATAAATATACCCCTTTACATACAGCAGTACTTCATGGTAATTTGCCTGCTGTCCAAGCATTACTTCAAAAAGGTGCAGACTTCAATGTTTTCACCCCAGATGGCAGAAATGCATTGCATTTAGCAGCCGCTAGAGGTTACTTGGATATCTTTAAAAAATTGGTTGAAGCAGGTGCAGATATAACTACTAAAACGAGAGATAATAAAACTGCTCGTGATCTGACTCAAAATAAAGATATTATCAAGTTGATTGATGGAGTAGCTCCGCCTGTAGAACAAGTACAAAATGATTTGATTGATGCACTTATTATAGAAGGCAATCATCCGTTTTTAGTGGATATGCTACTTAGACTTGATGAAGAAGGCATTGATATTAATAGTCCTGATCCTGACAAAGAGGGTAGTACAGCACTCCAACAAGCTGCAGAATTAGGAAATCCCAAGCTAGTGAAAATTTTGCTGGATCATGGGGCTAAGCTAGACTTACAAGATCATGATGGTGAAACAGCCTTGCATAAAGCGGCCCGAAAAGGTCATCTAGAAATAGTGAAGCTATTGTTAGCACATGGAGCTGCTGTAGATATATCAAGTTCAGATCTTAGTACGCCCCTTTTTGATGCGGCTAGAGGAGATCATTTAGAAGTGATACGAGAACTGGTGGATCATGGCGCTAATCTCAATGTAAAAGTCACCCAACACGACTATACTCCGCTATATCTGGCAGCAGAGAGAGAAAATATACCAATTCTTAAATATTTATTAAGTAAGAATGTTAACATTAACATACAGAATGCCGATGGCATAACCCCATTATATATTGCATCTGTTAACGGAAAGGTGGAGGCAGTAAAATCTTTAATTGAACATGGGGCTGATGTAAACCTAGCTATGTTCGGTATGCCAGATAAGACGCCACTTCATGCCGCGTCTGGTAATGGACATCTTGCAATCGTGCAATTGTTGTTAGGAGCAGGCGCTAAGGTTCAACAAGCGTACATACTTAGTGCTCGAACTGAAGAAATTAGAAAATTGCTCCAAAGTCATAGGAATGCAGTCTAGAATATGTACATTTTGTTCCTTGAGCTAGCAATTGACTGATATGATTCAAGCAATACGGGGTTTTAGTAGATGTTGTTCAATAATATTAAGTTTGGTAGCAGGATTTCTTTTTGTTCAGTGTGGAGATGGTGAATATATTCCCGGGGATCCTAAGGTGTCTGAATCTATCACAAACAAAATGATAGAGTTAGCTAAGATAGCACATCAATATAACCTTGTAAGCGTACTTCAATTCTTTCATGACCACCCTACATCTGTTGTTAGTAGCTTAAATGACAATTACCTATTGGAAATGTGCCCTGCTGCATTACATGAAGCTATTACGCTGGACGATCACGGGATTATACAGGCTTTACTATCACGTGGCGTTGATGTTAATGCATCTACTTCTTATGGTTTTACTCCACTTCATCGAGCGGTTTTATTAAGAAATGTAACACTTTTTAAACTTCTATTAACCCAAGCGGATTTTAACGTAAATTTAAAAGATAATGATGGTAATACGCCTCTACATTTAGCAGCTATGAGGGGATGTTCTGATATGTTCAATGTTCTGTTGTCATGTGGAGCTAGAGCCAATATAAATGATAAAAATTGCAACGGTTCTACCGTATTGCATCTATCTGTTTCAGACAATCGTGCCGAGATGGTCAAGCGATTATTAGAAGATCCAACTATTAATGTCAATCTACAGGACAATGAAGGCGATACCCCTTTACACCTAGCGTTAGGTTGGCACGACTTGATAATGTTTGATAGATTGTTGGATAAAGAAGGCATTGAATTAAATATTCAAAATAGCGATGACTGTACTCCCCTTCATGTAGCAGTACTTAAAAATAGTGTCTCAGCAGTAGAAAAACTTTTACAAGCAGGTGCTATGGCAAATTTACAAGATCGTAATGGTAATACGCCTTTACATATAGCTGCAAAAGAAAAGTATTGGAAAATAATATTCATGTTAAGGGCTAAGGGTGCTAGATTAGATATTAGAAATGATGTAAATAAGATACCCATGGAGCTAGCTATCGAACATAATGGTAAATCAGTGGCCCATCGTGGTAAAAATAGATTAGGTAAAATACCTATGGAGAAGCCTGGTCAGGATATTCCTAAGACGAAAGCTGATAGGACTAAGCCACGTAGAGAACGTATTTCAGCTAATATACCTGTGAAAGTAGGTACTCAGACTAATTCCCGATCCAAACCCAATGGCACAAGAGTTAAACATGCTAAGCGAAGGCATAAAGCTAGTTTGGCCGAGACCCCTATGAAAGTGATAACCCAGCCTGGTTCTCAACCAGGGGCTAAACGTGTAAAACTAGCGCCTAAAGGCGAATTAGATAATGAGATATCTGTAGAAATACTTGACCAAGCTAGTTCAAAATTAGAACATAAGGACGGGCAAAATGATAATATACCTGGGGAAGTGGCTACTTTGCCTCCTGCTAAATCAAAACGTAAGCGTAGAAAATCAGAACCTAAAGACGGACAGGATACTAATCATATGGCTGCTCAGCCTCCTGCTAAATCAAAATATAAGCGTAGAAAACTAGCGCCTGAAGACAAACAAGATCATGAAATATCTATCGGAATGCCTAGCCAAGATAATTCCAAACAAGAGCCTCCAATAAAGTTCTTGCAGAACCAAGACTTGGGTTTATCTGGAGAGGAAGGAATTTTTGAGAAACTGGAGTTGTGGTGTCAGGAATCTTTCCTGAGATCAGATGAGGATTTTGAGCAAATTACTGAGGAACCAAAGGGGACTTAAGGCGAAGGTTCTGCAAGAATTCTAATAAACAACTAGGTAGTTGATATCTTAATAATGGCTAGCCCGTTCTCCACTTGTTTGTGCGTTGAGGTAAAATCGGGATGATTGTCACGTACTAATTTAATGTGTTGCCAGGAGTTTTCTCCTGGCAGCCGATAGCAGTGCAGTGGGGATAAAGAACGACTGTCCAATACTACTTTTTTTCTTACCAAATCGCCTATTGTTGGTTGTAATAACCTTATTATATTGCTTTATGTTTGGCTGCTTTCACTAAAATAATATTGAGTACTATGAAAAAGATAATAATGATATATATGAAGAACTATATTAAGTGTTTCGTATTAATAGGTTGTACTTTACTTACTCAGAGTTGTGATCTTTCTATAGAACAAATAGATGCGAGATTAAGTAAGATTGAGGAAGAGCAAAGTGAACTTGAGACAGAAAAAGTTAGACTTGGGAGGATTAAAGAAAATAAGGAATCGGAATTTAAATCGATGAAAGAACGAATGGACCGTTTTTTCGAGGTTTTAGTTGAATACCATAAAGATGCAAGTAAAGAAAAAGAAAAAGAAATGGAAGAAGCAATGGGTGATGCATTATATTTTATGCTTAAAAATGGTTTCAAATACGATTCATATTCAAAAGCTAACTTTGCCTCTTGGCTAAGAGTAAGAGGATCGAACCTTACACTTTCTAAACCAGTAGCTTATGCAATATATCAAGCTGCATGTAAAGGAAAAGTTGAACTTAACAGTGTTTATGAAAATTTACAGAATTTTGAACCGAACGAGAATAATCGACTTACGTGTATAACTGTGAGTTGCTTAGCGGCAATAAAAGATAAAAATAAGGAAGTACTAGGAATTTTAATTGAAAAATGTAAGGAGCTAAACATTACGGAAATTTTGGATAGCTTATTAACAGAGTTAGTAAATAAAGTTAGTGAGGATAATGAAACACGAGATCATTTCATTTTTTTTGCTGAAATTGCTAAATCTGTCAACGTAGAGATACCAATTAAAATATTATTTAAAATAGAGGGAACATTGATTTATTCCCTCGATGAAAATTCTAAAAGCTTGCGAAAAATAATTCAAGAACATATAGCTAAGCGACTATTATCTTTTCCTATTCGTTTACGTACTGCTTCCCCTAGTCCTAAATGTTCTATTTCTCCTGAGCGTAAACATAAAGAAAGTGGAAAAAGAGAAAAAGATAAAGACTACTACTCAGATTCTGAAGAAGAAGATGCTCCTCATTTTGAGGGGATATATAACTTTACTAAAGCTCAGTGGTGGCTCGATGAAAAAAGATCCCCTGGCAAGCTGGTTTGGAATTATGTTACTAGTTTTAATGAAGTTAAAAAAATCTCTCCTAATAAATTAAGTAAAGATGCTCACAAGATTAAATCAGTACTTGCAAACGATTTAAAGGGATGTGTAGTATGTGTGGCGCTGAGGCAGATGGATGGCTGTATTAAAAGATTTGTGTTTACTAATCTAAATTTTACTCAGAAAGAGGCAATGGAAAAAGTTTGTGAGAAAGCTCATAAAAAAGGCTATCATGTAGTTGTAGCTAATAAAGCTCATTCAGAAGCAGAATTTATGCAGTTTCTGCAGGAAAGGCCTACTCAGTATACCCATATATTGGCTATGGGTTGTGATATAGATCATTGTAAATATTGTAGCCAGATGTTGAAAAAAATTTTTGGGAAAAAAAACTTAAAAAAAAATAAGTAGTAAGGGAATTATAAAAAATCTTCCTGATGGTAAAGATTATTGGGGAATTCCTAAATCATCTCTTAAATGTTTTTTAAAAAAATATGAATGCCAACCTGATTTTTTGAATAATGATAATGATTTTTTGGATGATGAAATTGGTATAAGTCTTGAGGAAATGAAAGAAGTGTGGCAGAACCAGACTTGGAGACAGAATATGAAGGAGTTTTTAGAGGAGAAAAAACTACAAATATCGCAAGAAGAAGGATCTGGGGGGGAAGGAGGTGAGGGCAAAGGCAAAGAAAAAGTGAGAGACGGGGGTAAAGGTAAAGAAAAAGTGGAAGAAAAAGAAGAAACATTACAAAGCTTAATCAAAAAAATGAAAGGGTTTATAAGCCAATTTGAAAGAAAACTAGAAGAAGCGCAGCAAGAAAAAATACAAATAATGAGGGAAATGGAACAAAAGTTCGAAGAGTTAAAAGAAGAAATGAAGACTAGCCAAGAGATTGAAGGTAAAAAGGCAAAAAAGCGTAGACTAAGTGAACTAAATTCGGACACGGAATCAGGAAGTTTAGTAGGAGCTGTAGGCGTGGAAGACGCTACAGTTATAGAAGGCTCTCCAAAAGAAAGCTCTCCGAAAAGAAATAGAACAAATGATGATAATAGGGATAGTGATCAAATTCAAGACCGAGAAACTGAAGCTGAGAAAAAGAATGGAGGAGCCCCTTCTACTAATGATTAATCTTCATCAGCTGGCACACGCAGCTTCGTGTATACCATTATTACTTTATTCAGTTTTCGGCAATTTTGACTAGCAGCTGTAGTTATGGCAAGCTGATAAAGCATTTTGCTACCCCATGCTGGCGCACGCGACCTCGCGTGTGCCTTTCTTGGCCTTACTCATTCGTATCTCCCTTGCTTTGACTAGCAATGGTAGTGATAGCCAGTTGATAAAGCATCCTACTACCTACTTGTGCATCCCAGTCTAGGTGTTCGCCAGGAGCTACCTCACATAAGTCGAAACCAATCACTTTTTTTCCAGCAGCCACCATACATCTCAATAAATAACATACCTCATCAAATCCCAAACCACCTGGTACAGGGCTACCTGTGCTGGGACATAAACTCGGGTCTAAGCCATCGATATCAAAACTAATATATACCTGTTCCGGTAGGGCATCGATGATCTTTTTGCAACTTGTATCCCACTTGATACCGCGGAAACGATCCGCTTGTAGTTTATCATTTAAAAATGCTACGATACGTCCCTTTGAATTAGCAATCACTTGTGCCTCCTCTTTGCTATAATCTCGCAATCCTATTTGAACTACTTTTTCGATCTGGGGTAATTTGAGTGCATGATGCATCAGGGATGCATGAGAATAATTAAATCCCTGGTATGCTTTGTATAAGGCAGCATGTGCGTTGATATGAAGTATGCCAAAATGCTCATGTTTTTCTGCCAATGCTTCTAGGAGGCCTAATGCTACACTATGTTCCCCACCTAATACGGCCACCAGTTTATTTTTATTTAAATAACCTAGTGCTTTTTTCTTTAATTCTTCTTGAAAGAGTCGGGTATTTGAATTAATCTTTTGCAAGACACTTTTAGGCAAAATAGGAGCTTGAATGCCTAATTCTAGTGCATGTATATATCCAGCTGTATCGTGCCTAAGTGTGTTACTCAATATTTTCCAGTCATGTGAAATAGGTAACATGGCTATATTTAACTGTGGTATATGTGTGTATTCTGGTGAATAGGCATTTAGTTGGTAGGAAGCCTTCAGCATTGTTTCAGGCCCTAAGGCTGTACCTGAATGCGTAGATACGGTCACTTCCCAAGGGGCAGGGATAACTACTAAGGATGCTTGATCAATAGGGCAATTAGAACGAAAGAGTCCTATTCGAGTACCTGGCATATTAGCATGATGAGAAAATAGCTTCATATATATAGTTTTTTATGAAATTTAATCTTATATAGTCATTTAAGATATGCTTGATTATGATCATTTTACCTTTTCAGTTAACGAAACTTGATATCAATAAACTAAAAAATTGTGAACGTTTAACTAGAAAAACATATATTTATGTCTTTTGTTATAATTCTGGCATAAAATTTGGACAAAACCCGAAATTTAATTAGTATTTTTTGTTTATCAAATAATTAATTGCGCGCATAGAGTATATGTCTAAAAATAAAAATTTAGTTATTGTTGAGTCACCTGCTAAAGCTAAAACTATTCAAAATTATTTAGGCAAAGAGTATGAAGTAGCTTCCTCTTATGGCCATGTTCGTGATTTACCTAAACATAATAAGGCGATCGATATAAGCCAAGACTTTCAAGACTTTCTGCCTACTTATGAAATTAATAAGGATAAACAAAAGCTCATCAAAGAACTCAAAACGATGGCTCAAAGGGCAGAAAAAATTTATTTGGCGAGTGATGATGACCGAGAGGGGGAGGCCATTTCTTGGCACCTGAAAGAAGCGCTTCATTTAGATGATACGAAGACCAAACGGATTGTTTTTAGAGAAATTACTAAAAATGCCATACTCAATGCAATCAAAAATCCTAGAGATATTGATCTTGCCCTTGTAAATTCGCAGCAGGCTAGAAGAATTTTAGATAGATTGGTAGGTTATGATCTATCTCCATTATTATGGAAAAAAATAAAGCCTGGCCTGTCAGCAGGTCGTGTGCAATCGGTCGCTGTCAGAATGATTGTAGAAAGAGAGCGTGCCATCCATGCATTTGTTCCTATCAATTATTTTGTCATAACCGCTTTATTTAATCTAGGCAAAAATCAATCGTTGGCTGCTGAACTTGTTGATCGTTTTTCCAGTGAAAAAGAAGCTTACCACTTTCTTGAAAAGTGTATCGGTGCTACTTTTTCTATTAAAGACTTGGAAAAAAAACTGGCAAAACGAACTCCATCGGCTCCCTTTACCACATCTACCTTACAACAAGAGGCTAGTCAGAAGTTAGGATATGGGGTTACGCGTACAATGTTGCTAGCGCAAAATCTGTATGAAGCAGGTAAGATTTCTTATATGCGTACAGACTCTGTAGCACTTTCACAAGAGGCTATTCAAAATGCACAAAAAGAAATACAGCATAAATATGGGGCTGAATATTTCCAAGAACGTCATTACAAAACCAAATCGGCTACTGCACAAGAGGCCCATGAAGCGATTAGGCCTACGGATTTTTCTAAGCAGGTTGTGAGCCAGGATCCTAGTGAACAACGTCTTTATGAGTTGATTTGGAAACGTGCGATTGCTTCACAAATGACAGATGCTCAGTTAGAGAAGACCACGGCACATATTGCTATCTCTACTACCTCACAGGAACTTTTAGCCCATGGAGAAGTACTAAAATTTGATGGATTCCTTAAAGTTTATGCGACCAAACATGGCTATGAAGATGAACAAGAGGAGGATGCTCAAGGTGGTAAATTGTTGCCTCCTTTGACTATTGGACAGATTTTGGATTTAAATTATATGCAAGCACGTGAGCGTTTTACTAAGCCACCTGCTAGATACTCTGAGGCTAGCCTCGTCAAACAGCTCGAAGAGCAGGGTATTGGTCGTCCTTCTACGTATGCTCCTACCATTACTACCATTCAACAACGTGGCTACATCATTAAGGAGTCTAAAGAAGGAAAAGAACGTAATTACCAAGTTTTGACTTTGAAAGATAAGGAGATTCAAAAAGAGAAACTTCAAGAAATTACAGGAACAGAAAAAAATAAATTGTTTCCTACCGATATCGCTATGGTAGTTAATGATTTCTTGGTGGAGCGTTTTGCAGAAGTAACGGATTATGGATTTACTGCCAAAGTGGAATCCCAGCTAGATGAAATAGCTACAGGAAACAAAGAGTGGAATCAGATGCTTGCAGAATTTTATCAACAATTCTATCCCAAAGTTGAGGAAACAGGGCAAATAGAGAGAACCGCAATTAATACCAGTAGATTGCTAGGTCATGATCCTGTTACGGGTAAACCTGTCACTGCCCGTATTGGAAGATTTGGCCCTTTAGTTCAAATAGGTACCAATGAGGAAGAAGAAGCACCACGTTTTGCAAGCCTTAGACAAGACCAACGCATAGAAAATATTACCTTAGAAGAAGCGCTTACTCTTTTCAAATTTCCTCGTATAGTAGGTCAATTCGAAACCTTACCTGTACAAGCTAGTATAGGAAGATTTGGCCCTTATTTAAAGCATCACGATCAATATTATACACTTCCTAAAGAAGACGATCCACTTACAATTACAGAAGAACGAGCTATAGAGGTTATACAAGCTAAGCGAAAGGCAGATGCAGAAAAAATAATTAAAACGTTTAAGGAAGATCCGAACTTACAAATATTAAATGGTCGTTGGGGACCTTATTTGAAAGCAGGTGATAAAAATATTAAACTGCCTAAAGATATAGATATTAGCTATTTAGATTTTGCAGCCTGTCAGAAATTAGTTGAGCAGGTGCCAGTTGCATCCGGTAGCAAAAAGAAGGTTTCTACTAGAAAGTAGAACTCTAATGTGTTACTAAGAGCTTTCTGCAGATAGTTAGTAGGAGAGGGGGGGATCAAAGGATATAAGGTGTTAGGCTAAATACCTGTAAATACCTGGCACCACCACAAAAAAAACTATTCCAAGAGTCACTCACATCCCCCATTGGTTTGAGGAATGTGAGCTTTGGTTAGAGTATGTTCTAATCCTTCTTTTTAGGTAAAGCTGCAACCCATACCCTTAGGAAAGATCGCCTTACTTTTTTGGGTTCTTTCGCTGTTCCTTCTACTTCTTCGTGTTCTTTCTCTGTCCCTTCTTTTGCTTTCTGTTGTATTATTATTGATTTTCTGCGCTCTCTACCTCCAGTGTACTCTTCAGACACATCCGCAGTCTCGTCAGTATAATCAGTTCGATATAACGTATGCTCGCTGAAAGCTAGTGGATCTCCGTTTTCTCCTTCTTGCAAAAGAAAACTTTTTTGTTCTTCCCCCGCCCTTTTATATAATTCGTTAAGTATCTCTTCATCCTGTTCATCTATTATATTTTTTAATTCATCTATACTTATATAATATTTCTCTTCTTCTTTTTTTGCGTTAATTTTTTGAATCGCAGTTTCCAAAAAGCTTACCGTTCTAAGTTCCTTGTCCTTCCCATTATACTTAGTTTTCATTTCCCCTAGTATTCTTAGTAGTAACGTGATGTTAGACGCTCGGCGCCCTTCAAGAGGTGTTGAATGTATCATCAATTCATCCACAAAACCTACGATACCACCTGGTCCTGGTACAGTCTCAATCCATTCTATTTTACCTTCGCTGAATCTTTTACGGAATTCTGGTGGGCATTCATCCCATTCTATTAGACTATCCTTGTTAGCTTTAATACCCTCATACAAACCTTTCACGTCTTCTATGAAAAATTTAGGCATAAGTTTACGGTCGGATATGGCCTGTATACGTTCGTTAAATTGGCTTTCACTTTTCAACTTCACTTCGGGCCCCTCTACCGTAGGAAGATAAATTAGTAATACAAATAGCTCTATGCCCAAAGAGTCTTGATGCATACCTACGTTGTTTTCGGTTCTATTATGATAATAATTAATACTACAACATATGTTATATCCCGCATCTGTGAAGTCTTTTGCTTTCTTCCTCAAATACTTCGCATATCCTGACAACTCGAGTGCGTGGTTAGCTATCTCGATACAACCATCTCTCATATCGCTTACCCACTCCCTTGGCAGTCTGCGATCTTTTAGGATTGTCGGATATTCCTCCTTAGTGTACTCATGCCGATCATTATAATAGTCATAATTAGTACAAGTTACTAGACCCAACGCTTGCTTCTGTTTGGATTGAGCTTCTTCGTGTTTAATTGATAACTGTCCCATCAGGGTCTGAAATTTATCTCCATACTCGTCCTGATCTGTTTTGCCCACAAATAGTGCTTTAAGTTTTTCATCACTTTGTTTTCCATCACTTTGTGGATTTATTTCTTTTTCATCTTTTTTTGATGAAATTTTTCCAAATTGAAACATATTTTTATTTTTTTTAGTTATTTATTAATTCTTATTTTTAATAAGTAAGTATTAGGTTCATATGAACAGGAAAGGTGGTGAGGAAGCTTTGCGACTACTCCTGCTGTTAAAAGCGTATATTACTCCTTCACATTTAATTGCCAAAATATGTTAACAGAGTGCTTTCCGGCTCATGAAGCTTTACTTACTACTTCTTCACTCATTATATTAGCCTCATAAACTCTTTTTTTACCAGCTTGTACATATATTTGCTTAATCCTGATAGTTAGAAGAGCTTCATTGTTCTTAACTACTTTATCAACATATTACTCGGATTGATAAAATTCCTATATAAATAAAATACAAAAAAGATAAGCTTCACGCAACTACTTTTTCTTAATTTGCCTGGCACCAGGCTAAGACGTAATTAGGTGCTACCCAATAGTGAATAAGATAATTATAACGCCCTAAAACTTGGCCATAAATAGTCTCATGGTTGCTGTTTTTAAAAGAGTCTATACTTATTTTTGAAAAAGATAGCTTGTAATATCTATGAAGATTTAGTGGTACGTTATAATGCATTGTTTAGCAAAGCAGAGTCAGATAAATTCTACAGATTTGACTCACCCATCATCACTTTAACAGCGAAATTATTAAAAGATGACTTGAATTTTAGGGGTAAGGCCTACTGATGGGCATATCAAGTTAAGTCTTGGGTTAAAGAATAATCTGCCAAGTAGTGTAAGAATACGTAAAGAAGTAAATGAATCAAGCGAAGATATAGCTTTAATAAGAACTATCCATCAAGCTAAAGTGGAAAAGGAAGAGATTCTATTATTTGATAGAGGAATATCAAAAGCAGATACATACAACGAGCCGAGCCAAGCAAATAAATATTTTATTATTTTGCCTATAACGCTAATAACTAAAAATTGATTGCCATGACAAAGATAAAACTTAAAATGATAACAGGAATTCTAAATATTTTTATAGCTTCCACATTATTGGATGGTTGTGGAGGAAATGGCATGCATGGATTTCATCCAGATACAAATGGTACTAATAAGAATTTAGATTATAAGAATAGGTTGTGTCCTATTTGTGAGTCGGGTTATCAATACCTTTATACACTTTCGAATGAAAAAAACAGCATAGTGCTATTTTGTGATGAATGTGAGTCTGTTTGGCTAGATCCACAAGATATTGGCTGGGATGGTGTATTGAGTAATGAAAAACTAAAAGAAAAATTTAACGTTACTAATACTAAAGATCTTTTTGACGAAAGTCATAAGAGGACCCATTATGCAGGGTTGGTCAACAATAGACCTTCTGCGAAAATATTTTTAGTATATAAAAATGGATGTTTAGATACCTTGTAAGGGGATAAATTGCCCTAATTTTTTGTTTCGCAGAAGGTCCATTAATTATTTTTTCGATAAAGTACTTGTAACCATCCAAATTATACAATAAATTTAGAATCACCGTTAGCTTTTAATTCAAATAGCCTATGAAATCAAACTATAAGTCACGTTACCAGTTAGTAGCTAAGTTATTACTAGTTGTATTTCTTTTAGAAAATTGTTATAATAATATATCTCCACAGCCAGAAAAAGAAACAATCACACATGCCAGTGATGTAGTAGTAGAATGCCGACTAGTTCCTAACGAGCAAATCTTGGATAAGCAACAACAGATTATTGGTAGTAACGATATAACCGCTCCTCTTGCTAAAACGAGTCTTGATATAGAAATAGAACATGGCCTAGTAATAAGGCAAAAAAGCATGAGTTTAGTATCATATAAGCTTGATAACTTAACCTTGGCAAAAAAAGCTAGTGTTAACCAATTAAATAACCAAACCCAAGTAAACAACACTAGCTACCCAGCTATTTGTATTAGCAACCAAGGGCAGATAATAGAAAAGCAAAAAAAATTAGCAAAAAAATCAGAAAGAAGAAAAGATAATCCCCAACTAGTTAGTTTGTTATTAAACCAGCAGGTATGTTTGGTCAAAGAAGGACACCAAATAAGCTTTGAAAAAAAGCAAGAAAGTGATGAGTTACAAGCAGTGGTGCAGGAGTGTCTTCCTACCGGGTTCAGTAGAAAGAATCCTTTGCCAGCTGTACCGGTAATCATAGAGCCAGGTTTTAGAGCTTCGGAACGAGCAGTAAAAAATCCAGCTTGGCAAAAAGCATACATACATGATCTCAAAGAGTATGTATATGTAGGAACTATGGGTTTAAAAGGTGGAGGTCCTGGTACAGAGAAAAATAAAATAAAGTCTATTTTTTCTGCTACAAAATCGCATGGAATACTAGCATCTAGACAACTTAATAGTACTTCGCATATGCCCATAATGGGAGGGTCAACAAATAATAAGGTTATAAGTAGTAGAAAATTTAACTCCGTCTTTGAAAAAAACCCAGATTTTTCTTCCCACCCCTTGATAAAATACGTAAATCCTTCGCCTCATTATTTCCAATCACTTTTGCCCTATGTAGTACCAGGCATCCAAGTACGTAAGTTAAGCAAGTATCAAGAAAGAAACGAAGAGACATTAGAATGGTATAAAATGCGAGCTGAACAAGGTGTAGCAGAAGCACAATTTAAGCTAGGCTTAATGTATGAGAGTGGCCAAGGCATAACTCAAAATCTTACTAAAGCAGTAGAATTGTTTCGAGATGCTGCTAACAAAAATCATCCAGAAGCACAATATAGGCTAGGTCTAATGTATGAGAGTGGCCGGGGTTTACCTATACATCTCCCTAAAGCAGTAGAATGGTTTCAAAATGCTGCTAAGAATAGTCATCCAGAAGCACAATATAAGCTAGGTCTAATGTATGAGAGTGGTCGAGGTTTACCTATACATCTCTATAACGCAGTAGAATTGTTTCAAAAGGCTGCTAAGAATAGTCATCTAGAAGCACAATATAAGCTAGGTCTAATGTATGAGAGTGGCCGAGGTGTACCTACACATCTCCCTAGCGCAGTAGAATGGTTTCGAAAGGCTGCTATACAAGATCATCCGGAAGCACAATATAAGCTAGGTCTAATGTATGAGAGTGGCCAAGGCCTATCTCTACATCTCCCCAACGCAGTAGAATGGTTTCGAAAGGCTGCTAAGAACAGTTATCCAGCAGCACAATATAAGCTAGGTCTAATGTATGAGAGTGGCCGAGGTATAGATAAAGATATGACTAAAGCGGTAGAATGGTTTCAAAATGCTGCCAATCAAGGGGATGCAAATGCACAATATAAGTTAGGTCTAATGTATAAAAGTGGCCAAGGCCTACCTCTACATCTCCCCAACGCAGTAGAATGGTTTCGAAAGGCTGCTCTCCAAGATCATCCGGAAGCACAATATAATCTGGGTTTAATGTATGAGAGTGGTCAAGGCATAACTCAAAATCTTACTAATGCAGTAGAATTGTTTCGAGATGCTGCTAAGAACCATCATCCAGAAGCACAATATAAGTTAGGTCTAATGTATGAGAGTGGCCGAGGTGTACCTATACAGCTCCATAACGCAGTAGAATTGTTTCGAGATGCCGCTAACAACAGTCATCCAGAAGCACAATATAGGCTAGGTCTAATGTATGCGAGTGGGCGAGGTGTACCTATACAGCTCCATAACGCAGTAGAATGGATTCTAAGGGCTGCTAACAACAATCATCCAGAAGCACAATATAAGCTAGGTCTAATGTATGCGAGTGGACGAGCAGTACCTGTACATCTCCCTAGCGCAGTAGAATGGATTCGAAAGGCTGCTAACAACAGTCACCCGGAAGCACAATATAAGCTAGGTCTAATGTATGCGAATGGACGAGGCGTACCTGTACATCTCCCTAGCTCAGTAGAATGGATTCGAAAGGCTGCTCTCCAAGATCATCCGGAAGCACAATATAATCTGGGTTTAATGTATGAAAGCGGCCAAGGTGTAGATAAAGATATGACTAAAGCGGTAGAATGGTTTCAAAAAGCTGCCAATCAAGGGGATGCAAATGCACAATCTAAGCTAAAGTTAATGTATGGGAAACAGGCAAGGTGTAATTAAAGATGCGACTAAAACAGCAGAAATGAAGGAATAAGGAAGGAACTACGCTTACGTATATATATCCCTTAAATTTAGCTAAAAACGCACATTTTATTCACCAAGCAACTGATTAAAGTGTATTTTATAGTTGCTATATGGTCACTTATATGTTTGGTAGATTGGTAATTTATGAAGCTTAAATGACTTTTTTAGCTAAAAAACAGCGATTTTATTTTTAGATGACTCGTAAACGCTTACAGCCCAGTGCATTACTACTAACTCCCACTTATAACTATACCTGAACGGGTATCCCAATTCTTGGTTTTGGAAGAAGTCTATTGTTAATGTAAATATGAGAACGGATACTTTTGTTCTGGATTTAAATCATAAGTTATTGTGTAGATACTTAGTTTATTATCCCCTACAAAGTCAAATCCATTTACTTTTTTTAATTTCTTCCATTGGAACTTCTGCGAAAGTAAGTAAGAAAAGCTGCTAATAGAGCTAGGGAACTATATCCTGAATAAGTAAATTATTTAAAATCCATATTTAATATTAACAATACCAGCTATAATATTGAATCGTAAATTGTATTTCTTTTGGAAATTACGGTATACATCCGAAATAATTTTAAATAACTTCAAATCCCTTATTTTATGTTCTACTTGCATACGTTTGGAGCTTAATTGCTTGTTATGGTCTTTCTCTTCCTTAGTTAATGATTTTTTCTTACTCTTCTTATAAGGTAATACTACATGGCTCTGCAACTTCTGCCATCCTTGGTAGCCACTATCTGCTAGCTTGATAGCGTTTATAGGTAAGGGTTTTTCTGCTTTTCGTATCTTAAAATCGTGAGTTCTTCCTTTGTGTGACTTAGATACGCTTACTATTTTCCCGCTATCTTCCATTACTATCTCTGTTTTTATGGTATGTCTCTTTTTCTTGCCTGAATAACTCTTCTTTTGCTTGTTAATAGGTCGTTGGGTAGGTGTTTCTGTTACATCTGCTAATAACTTAAGCACTTTTTCTACTGTTAAACTTCTATCTTTTTTGATAGTTACCTTCTTAGCTAGCATAGGTTCTATTTTCTTTATTAAACGACATATATTAGAGTTATGTAAGTTGAAGAGATAGCCCATAAAGGTATGAGTAATATAAGTTCTATAATAGAGTAATACACATAATAGCTTATCAGCATTAGTAGCTAAGCGGCTAGTATGTCCAGGCAATAGCTTCTCTGCTGCTAATTGTTCAAAGCATGGTTCTCGGCGTTTGATAAGTTCATTAAAGTTATCTACACTTACTCCTGTTAATTTCAAAAATACTCGCGGTTGTTGACTTAGTTTATTGTAGCTTAATTGCATAGCGCTCTTCCATTATTGCATGTTAACCCTATTTTATAACTTTTTTCCCTTTTATACAATACTTTTGCAGAAGGTTTATTATTTACTGCAGTAAACTCCGGTTTCTCACAAATTCCTTCCTGCCTAGAGAGCCCAATTCTTGGTTTTGAAAGAACTCTATTAATCCGCTTGGTACCAGGCTAAAGTATAATTAGGGGTTATAGAATAATCAACATGATAATGGTGCTTTTCTAAAACCTGAGCATAGATTGTCCCATGGCTACTTTTTTCAAAAGGCTTGATGGTTATTGCTTGAAGGGATAGTGTTTTTTTTCCATGTACTTTGTAGATAGCTTCTTTGGTGCACCAGTATACACATAATTTTTCCACATCTTGACTAGCATCTGCTATCTCTGATTTACTTAAATATTTCTCCTGTATAAGTTGTAGTTTCATATGAGGTATCTGTATATCAATACCTACGGGTATATTCACGCTTATTGCTGCTATTACATAAGGAAAAGAATGTGAAAGGCTTACATAAGCCTTTTGATTTGCCGGGTAGGGGCGTCCGTTTATATCTTTAAGGATTCTGGAATAGGGTATATTCATTTCATGACATAATAACTGATAGGCTAGCCTAGTTGCTAGCCACTCTAGGCGTCTTTTGAGATGCTTGAAGTGATCATATAGCTGTATTTCGGCTAGACTAGGATTGAGTTTATGTAAGAGTTCTGCTTCAGATTCTTGAATATCCCAGACCAAATAAGCTTGCTTGTTACTAAGATGATGAAGTTTATGAATGGGCATTATGCAAGAATTCTTATGTATGAAACTTAGTATATCTGATGTATACTTGAAAATATTTTTTTAGATTATAGGATAGCTAACTAGTAAATGCCACGTGTCTTTGTAAGTTTTAATTCTAGAACTCTTAATAGAAACAGTATATGCAAATAACGCCTGCCGAAATCAAACAAAAAATATTTGAGCGAAAAATGAGAGGTTATGATGTTGAAGAGGTAGATGCTTTTTTACATGCCTTAGCTCAAGCTTGGGAGAAATCAAATACGCAGCTTAAGTTAGTTAAAGTAGAACTAGAAGATACCAAGAAAGAAATAAAGAGACTAGAAGATTTGGAAAGTGCATTAATTCGGACGATTAAAGATGCAGAGTCCACGTCAAGCAATATCATTTCCCAGGCTAAACAGGAAGCACAGCTTATTATTCAAAAAGCTCAGATGGATGCAGAAAAGCTGTTGTATGAAGCACAAAAAAAGGTCCAGGTTGCTGAGATCCGAAGTAAAACCGAAATAGAATTTGCTAAAAGTAGGATGGAAAAGGAGATTACAGAAATGCAACGAATTACCTACGAGACAGTTCAATATAAAGCCAAGCTCATCCATCAGCTCGAGCGGATTGCTGAAGAAGTACTTTTAAAGTGTAGACAAGCCCAAAAATTACAGGATATAAAGCAAGTTGTAAATGGCTGATGGGAATTAGAGTTCTTTCAAAACTATCGCTTTGAATTTCCTGAGTTTGTCAGTAAGTGTGTGTCAGGACTTCAGCCCTGACACCTCAATCTTCCTCCTGGCCTACGCAGGAGTGACATTATTTACTAAAGTAAACTCCAGTTTCTTGCAAGTTTCTTCCTGCCCAGATAAATCCAATTCTTGGTTTTGAAAGAACTCTATTTAGTAGCGGGGACAGGATTCGAACCTGTGACCTTCGGGTTATGAGCCCGACGAGCTACCACTGCTCCACCCCGCGATATAAAATTTTTAGCATAGCACTAATCGATAAAATTATTTTAATTTGTGGTTGATTAGTGAATTACTGTTATGAAGCATTGCAAATATATATACATTTGTAGAAATATATCCTATTTTTCTTATTTTTTATTCTAATATGGAGGCAGTATCTCACCGAGCAGGATTTGTAACCATTGTTGGCAAACCCAATGTGGGTAAATCTACGCTGATGAATAAATTGGTAGGTGAGCGCCTGTCGATTATTACGCCTAAAGCTCAAACAACACGTCACAATATTTCTGGTATAGTTAATGGACCTGATTTTCAAATTGTTTATACAGATACTCCTGGTATATTAAAGCCTGCGTATAAACTACAAGAATCCATGATGCATGCTTTAACCGATGCGATGGTCGGCACCGATGTATTGTTGTGGCTGGTAGATATCTATGATCAAGACGTCCCTCCAATCATTGCGAAAGCCTTGGAACAACAAGATATCCCTATACTGCTCGTGATGAATAAGGTGGATTTAGTTGCAGATCAGATTACACTAGAAGAGTTGGTTCAGGATTGGCAGAAAAAAGTTCAGGTGGCAAAAGTTATTCCTGTCGCTGCTTTACATGATTTTCAAGTAGATCAGGTTTTAAAGGATATTTTAACTTATTTACCGGAACATCCTCCGTATTATCCGAAGGATATGCTTACTGATAAGACCGAGCGATTTTTTGCAGCAGAGATCATTCGAGAACAGATATTGCATCATTATAGTCAGGAAATACCTTACGCAGTTGAGGTAGTCATAGAAGGATTCAAAGATTCTGAAAAGATTGTTCATATCAGTGCTACCATTTATGTAGAAAAAAAGAGTCAAAAAGGCATCTTGATAGGAAAAAGAGGGGAGGCCCTCAAGCAGGTAGGCATAGCCGCACGCCGGGTTTTAGAAGCGTTCCTAGGAAAGCAAGTATTTCTAGAGCAACATGTGAAAATTTTGCCTAGCTGGCGTAGTGAACCTAAAATGTTAGAACGATTTGGTTATGGAAGCTAATCCTTTACTTTCTAGTCATCCTATTACTTTAGCCACAGAGCAAACAGCCTTTTTATATATTCTATTCTCGGTGGTGGGTGTAGTAGTGCTGACCACGGTTGCTGCTTGGGTGAGCGCTTGGCTGCGGCCCCATAGGCCCAATCTAGAAAAATTGGCTACCTATGAATCAGGGATGGAGCCTGTAGGCAATGCTTGGGGGCCTGTGAATAGTCGTCTGTATGTAATAGGGCTTATTTTTATCCTATTTGAACTAGAGACTATCTTGCTATTCCCTTGGGCAACTGTGTGGATAGAAGAAAGAACACAGCAAATCTCAAATGGCATATGGAATGTATACATGGCTATATCCGGTACTTTTTTTATAGTGATGTTGGGTATAGGGTTAGCGTATGCAATGATCAAAGGTAGCAACATGCTTAGTAGTCCTATAGTTACCCCACAGCAAACCTTACCTACTGGCAGGGTCCCTTTATCCTACTATGAAAAAATAAATGCTAAATATGCTAACTTAGACGAGACCACTTAGAATCAAGTACATGAACATATATGGATCATACATCTACTAAAACAGGTGAGGGCGGAGTTATCCTAGTATCCTTAGAAGATCTGCTGAATTGGGCACAGCGTTCCTCCTTGTGGCCTATTACCTTTGGTCTTGCTTGTTGTGCCATTGAGATGATGGGGGCTTATGCATCTCACTATGATTTAGATCGGTTGGGTGTTATTCCTAGAAATTCTCCCAGACAAGCAGATGTGATGATTGTCTCAGGTACGGTTACCTTTAAGATGGCTGATAGCATCAAAAGACTTTATGAGCAGATGCCAGATCCTAAATATGTCATATCAATGGGCTCTTGTGCCAATTGTGGGGGGCCTTATTGGCAACATGGATACCATGTAGTAAAAGGAGTAGATCGAATTATTCCTGTAGATGTATATGTTCCTGGTTGTCCACCTAGACCTGAGGCTCTGATAGGAGGGATACTTAAACTACAAGAAAAAATTAAAAATAAGCTTACAAATAGCCAAACTGATAGAAAAAATAAAGCTTAAACTAAAAAATGGACCTTTCAGCAATTGTCAACCTTTTACAGCAAGAATTAGGCACCCAGGTTGTTATAGGCACCGATGATATAAATGCCAAGCCTCCAGTCATCCTAGTACCTGCCGAACATATTGCCGAAGTCTGTCAGGTATTGCATGAACATCCAACAATGTATTTTGATTACTTAGCATGCATTACAGCGTTAGATAATGGTCTGGAAAAAGGTACGTTAGAAGCAATCTACAATCTATATTCTATTCCTTTCAATTATCAGTTAATGATTAAAGTAAGTTTGCCGAGAAATAAACCAGATGAGCCTTTACCTATCATATCTACTGTAAGTCATATATGGCAAGCGGCTAATTGGCATGAGCGTGAAGCATATGATTTGATAGGAATTTATTTTACAGGCCATCCTGATCTACGTCGTATACTCTTGCCAGGAGATTGGGAAGGACATCCCTTGCGCACAGATTATGTTCAACAACAGAGCTACCATGGTATTCAAGTGGATTATTAAATTTAAAATAGTTAATCCTTAAGATAAGAACTAAGTGACAATCTTTCTGCGCTCACTTCCTTGGATTTGAGGAGCAACAAGATTGGGAGGGAGGATAAAAAAGCTTTGCGAGCCTGGGCTGAGAAAAAATCTATAAAAATAGAACTTTAAGAATATAGGGTACATTAAGGATCTAAAATAGCCCGTAGTAGTACTTGCAAGTTTTTAAATTTTTACTGGGTGAATGAAAAAACTTTAAAAAGGCTGTTGTATGAAGAAATAATAGTAGTTTAACGGTTGATGTATTTACTATTAGACTATAGAAATAATCATAATATGTGTAAAAGTAAAGATAACTATATCAATACATATAAAAGAATACTAGTTCAAGTACTGCCATTAAGCCTATTTCTATTTGGAAACTGCGACACAAAGTTAAATCTTACATCCATTCCTGTTGATTCAGAATCAGAACAATCTTCCATAGCCTATAGCGAAGAAAAAGAAAAGCCAATAAGCTTTTCAGATAAGCGCAAGTTCTTTGTTTTATCCAATGAAGACCAGGAAGAAGCAGATCCTTTAGTAAAGAAAATCAACCAAGAAAATTATTTTGACCAAAATCTGGAAGGTTTTGGTAAATTGCCTATAGAGCTTCAAGCTTATATTTTATCTTTTTTAGGTGGAAAGGACTTTCATAGAGCTTCTTTGGTTTGCCAGGGCTGGAGAGCTGCTGCATTGATAGCGGGAGAGGAAAAAACGCTAGATTTATCAGGCAAAAAATTAGCTAAAAAAGATTGTCAGGTACTACTAAACGTGCCTTTTACCTCGCTGATGCTTAAAAATTGTCAATTAGGGAATCAAGAGATTCTCATTCTTTCTCAATCTATGAGAATTAAGCATTTAGATTTATCTAACAACAGCATTGGAGATTCCGGCGCGCAAGCGCTTGCAGGTGGCAATCTAGCTGCGCTCACTTCCCTGAATTTGAATAACAATAACATTGGAGATTCCGGCGCGCAGGCCCTTGCCAGTGGCAATCTGGCTACGATCACTTCCCTGAATTTGAGATTCAACAGCATTGGAGTTTTCGGCGCGCAGGCCCTTGCTAGTGGCAATCTAGTTGCACTCACTTCCCTGGACTTGTGTAACAACAGCATTGGAGATTCCGGAACGCATGCGCTTGCAAGTGGGAATCTTTCTGCGCTCACATCCCTGAATTTGTATAACAACAACATTGGAGCTTCTGGAGTGCAGGCGCTTGCCAGTGGCAATCTGACTAATCTCACTTCCCTGAATTTGAATAACAACAGCATTGGAGATTCCGGAGCACAGTCCCTTGCAAGTGGCAATCTGGCTGCTCTCATTTCCCTGGCTTTGTATAACAATAGCATTGGAGCATCCGGCACACAGGCGCTTGCCAGTGGCAATCTGTCTGCGCTCACTTCCCTGGATTTGAATAACAACAGCATTGGAGATTCTGGAGCACAGGCGCTTGCCAGTGGCAATCTGTCTGCGCTCACTTCCCTGTATTTGTATAACAATAGCATTGGAGCTTCTGGAGCGCAGGCGCTTGCAAGTGGGAATCTGGTTGTGCTCACTTCCCTGAATTTGTATAACAATAGCATTGGAGATTCCGGCGCGCAGGCCCTTGCTAGTGGCAACCTTTCTGCGCTCACTTCCCTGAATTTGTATAACAACAGCATTGGAGATTCCGGCGCGCAGGCCCTTGCTAGTGGCAACCTTTCTGCGCTCACTTCCCTGAATTTGTATAACAACAGCCACATTGGGGTTGAAGGTAAAAAAGCTTTGCGAGTCTGGGCTGAGAAAAAATTTATAAAAATAAGCCTTTAAGAATATAGAATACATTAAGGATTTAAAAATAATCCGTAGCAGTACTTGCAAGTTTTTAAATTTTTACTGGGCGAATGAAAAAATTCTTAAAAAGACTGTTGTATGAAGAAATAATAGTAGTTTAACGGTTGATGTATTTACTATTAGACTATAGAAATAATCATAATATGCGTAAAAGTAAAGATAACTATATCAATACATATACAAGAATACTAGCTCAAGTACTGCGATTAAGCCTATTGCTATTTGCAAACTGTGACACAAAGTTAAATCTTACATCCATTCCTGTTGGTTCAGAGCCAAAACAATCTCCCCTAGCCTATAGCGAAGAAGAAGAAAAGGCAGTAAGCTCTTTAGGTAAGCGCAAGTTCTTTGTTTTATCCAATGAAGACCAGGAAGAAGCAGGTCCTTTAGTAAAGAAAATCAATCAAGAAACTTATTTTGATCAAAATCTGAAAGGTTTTGGTAAATTGCCCATAGAGCTTCAAACTTATATTTTATCTTTTTTAGATCAGCAGGACTTTCATAGAGCCTCTTTGATTTGCCAGGATTGGAGAAATGCTGCATGGATAGCAGGAGAGGAAAAAATGCTAGATTTATCAAACAAAAAATTAGCTGAAAAAGATTGTCAGGTACTACTAAATGTGCCTTTTACCTCGCTGATTCTTAAAAATTGTCGATTAACAGAACAAAAGATTCTCATTCTTTCTCAATCTACGAGAATGAAGCATTTAGATTTAGAAGGTAACAATATAAAAGCTGCCGGAGCACAGTCCCTTGCAAGTGGCAATCTTGCTAGCCTGACTTCCCTGAATTTGAATAGAAACAGAATTGGAGCTGCTGGAGCACAGTCCCTTGCTAGTGGCAATCTAGCTGCCCTCACTTCCCTGGATTTGCGGCATAACAACATTGGAAATGTAGGCGCACAGGCACTTGCCAGTGGCAATCTTTCTGCGCTCACTTGCCTGAATTTGAGATCCAACAGCATTGAAGCTGCTGGAGCACAGGCGCTTGCCAGTGGCAATCTGGCTGCACTCACTTCCCTGAATTTGGAGTCCAACAGCATTACAGACTCCGGAGTACAGGCGCTTGCCAGTGGTAATCTGACTGCGCTCACTTCTCTGAATTTGTGGCGTAACAACATTGGAAATTTAGGTGCACAGGCGCTTGCCAGTGGCAATCTGTCTGTGCTCACTTCCCTGGATTTGGGATCCAACAGCATCGGCGCTACCGGCGCGCAGGCGCTTGCAAGTGGCAAACTTTCTGCGCTCACCTTCCTGAATTTGCGAGACAATAGCATCGGCGCTACCGGCATGGAGGCGCTTGCCAGTGGCAAACTTTCTGCCCTTACTTCGCTGAAGTTGAGATACAACAACATAGGAGATTTCGGCGCGCATGCACTTGCCAGTGGCAATCTTTCTGCGCTCACTTTCCTGGATTTGGCAACCAATTACATTGGAGATTTCGGTGCGCAGGTCCTTGCTAGTGGTAATCTGACTGGTCTAACTTCCATAAGATTGTATGATAACAATATAGAAGATGAGGGTAAAAGAGTTTTGCGAGCCTGGGCTGATAAAAAATATATAAAAATAGACCTTTAAGAATATAGGATACATTAAGGATCTAAAATAATTCGTAACAATACTTGTAAGTTTCTAAATTTTTACTGGGTGAATGAAAAAAATCTTAAAAAGGCTGTTGTATGAAGAAATAATAGTAGTTTAATGGTTGATGTGTTTACTATTAGAATAGACTTCTTGCATAATCTTCGTCTTTAGCCCTCTGAGTTCGTCAGAAATTTGCTCAAAATCCTCATTTACCCCAGTAAACTCCGGGTTTTCACAAATTTCTTCCTGCTCAGAGAAATAAATTCTTGATTCTGCAAGAAGTCTAATGTAAAAACAATCATAATATGCGTAAAAGTAAAAATAACTATATCAATACATATAAAAGAATACTAGTTCAAGTACTGCCATTAAGCCTATTGCTATTTGCAAACTGCGACACAAAATTAAATCTTACATCCATTCCTGTTGATTCAGTATCAGAGCAGTCTCCCATAACCTATAGCGCAGAAGAAGAAAAGGCAGTAAGCTCTTCAGGTAAGCGAAAGTTCTTTGTTTTATCCAATGAAGATAAGGAAGAAACAGGTCCTTTACTAAAGAGAATCAACCAAGAAACTTATTTTGACCAAAATCTAGAAGGTTTTGGTAAATTGCCCATAGAGCTTCAAGCTTATATTTTGTCTTTTTTAGATCAGCAGAACTTTCATAGAGCCTCGTTGGTTTGCCAGGGCTGGAGAGAGGCTGCGTTTATAGCAGGAGAGGAAAAAACGCTAGATTTATCAGGCAGAAAATTAGCTGAAAAAGATTGTCAGGTACTATTAAACGTGCCTTTTACCTCGCTGATTCTTAAAAATTGTCGATTGACAGAACAAAAGATTCTCATTCTTTCTCAATTTACGAGAATGAAGCATTTAGATTTAGAAGGTAACAATATAATAGCTGCCGGCGCACAGTCCCTTGCTAGTGGTAATCTGGCTGCCCTTACTTCCCTGGATTTGGGATCCAACAGCATTGGCGCTGCCGGCGCACAGTCCCTTGCTAGTGGTAATCTGGCTGCCCTTACTTCCCTGGATTTGGGATCCAACAGCATTGGCGCTACCGGCGCGCAGGCGCTTGCCAGTGGCAATCTGGCTGCACTCACTTCCCTGAATTTGAATAACAACAGGATTGGCGCTGCCGGCGCGCAGGCGCTTGCCAGTGGCAATCTGGCTAGCCTGACTTCCCTGGATTTAGGATACAACGAGATTGGAAATTTGGGAGCGCAGGCCCTTGCTAGTGGTAATCTGGGTGCGCTCATTTCTCTGGATTTGAATAACAACGGGATTGGAGATTCCGGCGCGCATGCGCTTGCAAGTGGCAATCTGGTTACGCTCACTTCCCTGGATTTGAATAACAACAGCATTGGAGATTCTGGAGTACAGGCGCTTGCCAGTGGCAATCTGTCTGCGCTCACTTCCCTGTATTTGTATAACAATAGCATTGGAGATTCTGGAGCGCAGGCGCTTGCAAGTGGCAATCTAGCTGCGCCCACTTCCCTGAATTTGGGATACAACAGGATTGGATCTGCTGGAGCACAGGCGCTTGCCAGTGGCAATCTTTCTGCGCTCACTTCCTTGAATTTGGGAGGCAACAGGATTGGCGCTGCCGGCGCGCAGGCGCTTGCCAGTGGCAATCTGGCTAGCCTGACTTCCCTGGATTTAGGATACAACGAGATTGGAAATTTGGGAGCGCAGGCGCTTGCTAGTGGTAATCTGGGTGCGCTCATTTCTCTGGATTTGAATAACAACGGGATTGGAGATTCCGGCGCGCAGGCGCTTGCCAGTGGCAATCTGGCTACGCTCACTTCCCTGGATTTGAATAACAACAGCATTGGAGATTCTGGAGTACAGGCGCTTGCCAGTGGCAATCTGTCTGCGCTCACTTCCCTGTATTTGTATAACAATAGCATTGGAGATTCTGGAGCGCAGGCGCTTGCAAGTGGCAATCTAGCTGCGCCCACTTCCCTGAATTTGGGATACAACAGGATTGGATCTGCTGGAGCACAGGCGCTTGCCAGTGGCAATCTTTCTGCGCTCACTTCCTTGAATTTGAATAACAATAACATTGGAGATTCCGGAGCGCAGGCCCTTGCCACAGGTAATCTTACTGCGCTGAATTCCATATATTTGGGTGAAAACAACATTGAGAAGAAGGATAAAAAAACTTTGAGGGACTGGGCAAAGAAAAAATTTATAAAACTAGACCTCTAACCCACATTTCTAGCGGGTAAGAGAGATTTTTTGAATTTAAAATAAATAGGAGTTAGTTTTATGAGGAGAGTAGAATTTATCTATCAACTAGAAGAAGATGAGTATAGTCCAAATAACGATGATAATTGGTAATGTGTAACATGGTGATGAGGTAGAGAAGGGAATTCTTGTATAACTTAAAGAGCTAATATGCTTGCCTGCCAATAAGTTATACTCATGATAAAAGAAAAGAATTCTTGGATTGCTTCACGTTCGTTTGCAATGTCGGTAATAGATGTGGCAATCCAGGGGTTGTGGTAGTGTATATGGCTGTCATTGTGAACATTAGTGTGATTTCTATGGTAAAGTCATGTACTTTAAAGTTTTTTTTAGGATACAGTTAGGAAGTTAACACAAGTTAGTATAAGCCTTATGCTTAGCCCAGAAACCATACAAGCCGTACAGCAAGCAGCACTCATCGAAGAGGTAGTAGGGGATTTTGTTACGCTCAAAAAAAGAGGACAAAATCTGTGGGCTTGTTGTCCTTTTCATCATGAAAGGACCCCTTCCTTTGCAGTATCTCCTGGCAAAGGCTTTTATAAATGTTTTGGCTGTGATGCTGCGGGTGATGCGATTGCGTTTGTAAAAGCCATCGAAGGTATCAGCTTTGTGGAAGCCGTAAAATATTTAGCTCAAAAATATGGAATCCCTATCCAAGAGACAGAAGATGAGCACCAGGATATAGCAGCGCAGCACGAAAAAGATAGCCTCTATATTTTGATGAAGCTAGCGCAAACCTACTATGCAGATACCTTGTGGCAGCATGCAGAAGGTCAGCGTATCGGATATACTTATTTACAAGAAAGAGGGATCACAGATGAATTTATCAACCAATTTGGACTGGGATATAGCCTCGACACCTGGCAAGGGTTTCATACCTATGCACAGCAACAAGGGTATAGTGATGAGCTTTTAGAAAAGGCAGGGCTTATCGTACATAACCAAGAAAAATTATATGACCGTTTTAGAGGCAGAGTCATATTTCCGATTCACAATCTGTCTGGTAAAGTCATTGCTTTTGCTGCTAGAAGGGTGAAAGCTAGCGATGATCAACCCAAATATATTAATTCTCCAGATACACCTATCTATCACAAAGGAGATGTTTTATATGGTATTTATCAGGCTAAGCAAAAAATAAAGGAACTTGATAGTTGTTTGCTAGTAGAAGGCTATACCGATGTGATAGCGTTGCATATGGCAGGCATACAAAACGTGGTGGCTTCCTCAGGAACCGCGCTTACCGATGCACAAATACAGCTTATTAGCCGCTTTACAAAACATGTTACGGTCTTATTTGATGGTGATACCGCTGGTATCCAAGCAGCACTGCGGGGAATTGATAAAATCTTAGAAAAAGGATTGCATGTAAAAGTTATTCTACTTCCAGATGGAGAAGATCCGGATAGCTATGCAAAAAAAGTAGGTGGCCTAGCTTTTCAAAATTATTTACAGCAGCAGGTACAGGATTTTATTACCTTCAAAACCAAGCTGTTGATGAAAGGTGTTGGAGAGGACCTTACCCGAAAAGCCACAGTTATCAAGGACATCCTACAAAGTGTTGCTTTAATTCCTGATGTAGTAAGTAGAGCGTTGTTATTACAACAGACCAGTAAGCTATTGCATATAGATGAGTCTGTATTATTGGCTGAACTCAATCAACTCATATTCAAGCAGGAGAAAGAAAGCCGTAGGCCTCATAAACTGGTGCATAATCCAGTAAAAGAATTGCAGCTTACTGCCAAGCGTGGAGAATTAATGCCGCTTAACTGGGCTACTACGATCGAAGCATATGAGCAGGAAAGTATACGGTTGCTGCTTAACTATGGCTCTATGCCCCTTGAAGATGGCACTCCCCTTAGTACTTATCTGCTTCGAGAATTAGCTGACGTCCCTTTTCAGCATCTTGTTTATAAAGAAATATTGAATATATATGAGCAACATTCGTTGCAGGGTCAACCTGTAAATATACATGTATTTATACAACATCCCGATGAGAAAATTCAGAAAACAGCCATTGATTTAACGGCCTCACCCTATGAAATCAGTGAAAAATGGGAGGAAAGATATCAGATCAATGTTTCTAAAGAAGAAGACAATCTCCATCGAACTGCGTATAAAAATATACTTAGGCTTAAATTGAGGCTTATTCACCAACTGATCGAAGAAAACAATAAGCTACTTAAAGATAATCCTGATGTTGAAGAAGAAGATAAATTACTGCAAGTATATGCAGCACTTAAGCAATCGGAAACTGCGATTGCACAACAGTTAGGTATGGTGATTGTTGGATGAAATTAAGCTAGTACGTCTAAGCCTTTTTCACGTACGCGTTCAGACTCCAACCAAAGAAGTATTCTGGATAAAGCTATATAGCTTGGCAAAGGCATTATCTTTTCTCAAGCGATAGCTCAGATATAAGCTCAGCATTCTTTCTACATACTGGTTCCCCCATTCGGACCAAGTAAATAGTAGTTTCTTCCTATAGATCACATATTTACGTAGTTGCCGCTCTGCCAAGTTATTAGTCATGGCTATCCCCTTTTCTTTCACGAAGAGCCACATCATACTAAAACTTTTTAGCATTCTACCAATCACCCGATGCGCATGAGGAATACCTCTTATTCTTAAGATCTTCTTGAATATATACCCTATCTCCCTCTTTACTTTACTAATCCTTCTTAAATAGTAATTTTCCTTTATCAACTCTTTAATTACTGCCTTGGTTAATGTAAATATTTCTTTGGATAGGCTTACTAAGCGAGTTCCTTCGGCAGACAAGCTTGGGTTTAGACTATGGGCAAAGCGTTCAAAGTCCCTTGTTAGGTGCGACCAGCAGATTTGTCTTTTATCTGGCCAAAAGTAGTTATACACTGCATAGCGATCACTAACCACTTTCCCACTATAGCTACCTAGAGTCTCTGATAATACCTGTTGCCCTCTAGAGGTAGTCAACTTCAGTAGTGTGTCCTCTTGATTGGTGAAGACCCAGGCCCATCCCCTTTCTCCTTTATTTTTATGGCCTGTCTCATCTATATGTAAATACTCACTATTTTTTATCTTTTGTTGCATACTGATATAGCTTGACTCCAGCTGCTTGTTTACTCGTTTGGCTGTATCACAGACTAATCCTAAACTAACCGATAAGTTAAAAATTTCTTTCAGTATAGCCTGTACTTCTCGCTTAGAGTTTTGACAAAACCCATTTAAAGCACAGATAATCGCCTTTGCATGAGGGCCTAATAGGTCTTTGCCCACTTCTACTGGTAAAGGTGCTACTATTTTTCGCTGACATTGAACACATCTAGCATGATAGCATCTATATTCTGTTACATAAGGCTTAATAGGCGGGAGTTCTATCCGTTGTTTAGCTGTAAAACGATTCTTTATTTTTAGGCTCCCTCCACAAGAACATAGATCAGGTTTTAGTTCAACGATTTTATCAGGTGGTTTAGGTTGGTAGATGTACCCCTGATGACCAGCTTGCCCTCCTGGCTTACGATGACTTTGGTGTTTATTTTCCTTCTTTTTCCGGTAAAGATCTCTCGAGGGGGGCAGTGAAGAGTTGCTAGAATTGAGATTAAGCCGTTCTTTGAGTCTATTGATTTCTTGTTGCTGACTATTGAGCTGCTCTTGTTGGTTATGGGTGTTTTCTTTTTGCTTAGCTAATGCTTGTTCTAAAACTTCAACGGTCTGCTTCAAGAGCGTGTTTTCCTTTATGAGAAGCATATTATTATTAACAAAAATTGCATTCTGTTCCTCTAAAAATTTAACTCTTGCTTGCAGGAAATTGGTCATACAAGAAATGTACTAGTCCGTGGCCGGAAAGTTATAACTTTCTTTTTTATATCCTATGCTTTAATCACCTTATTTTGGTTGATGTCTGAACGGGTACTTTTTCACGGCCCTTCTCTACCAACACCTAAAAGGGACTTAGCGACCTGCCTTGCGGAGAATTGCCAAGGAATTGTGCCAAAATAAATTATCTTTTACATAGCATGGTATGCTAAAATAGTCAAAAGTTATTTTTAATCATGTAACTTATTTTTGCCGAATTCCTTACGCCACCTACCCATTGTCCTCGGGTCAGGTCGGATACTCTTGATGTAGCGTGGAAGGACTAAATAGTCCATTTAAATATTTAACTATTTCATTTCGTCCAGCTTTTTCTGCATACATAAGTGCTGTATAATTATTATTATCAACAGCTTTGAAATTTATTCCTTGTTTAACTAAGTAATGTGCTATATCTATATGACTATGACTATCATTATAAAACCACAGAAACCTATCACGGGTTTGTTGGGGATTACATTCACTTGCTTTACATTTTATACCATCAAGATGATTACCAGATATAAGCATAAGAGCATTTTTACCCTCCTTGTCTGTTGCATTTATATCAGCTTTATAAAATTCTATAAGGGTAGAAATTGTTGAAAAATTGCATTTTGCCGCTGCATGTAACAATGGTGTAAATCCATTACGATCAGGTCTGTCAATTAAAAAAAATGTTTTTTTATAAAATAATCAAGGACTCTTAGGCTTCCTCTTTTTGAAGCTATATCAAATGCATTTTGAACAGCATTATTCTTAGCATTTATATCTGGCTGAAGTTCGTCAATTATTTGTTTTAATAGATGAATATTATCATCCTCACATATATGCATTAAAATAGTCCAACCCGCTGCATCTTGAGCATTTATATTAAATCCACAATCATTTTGGCAAAGGCGCTTGATAACATCAAAGCGATAATTTTTAGCAGCAGATATTGCCAAATCTAAAATGATATCCGGATGTGCTTGAGCAGTTAAATTCAATTCTTTGATGCAATATTCGATCAATGGTATTGAGTTAAAAAGTGGACCAAAAAAGCAATTAGCAAGCTCTACTTTTTCGTGTGCTATGCATTTAACTAGACTTTTGAGATCTATTGTTAAATTGTGCTCATTAAGTAGATAATGAAATATATCCATTGAGCCAGCAATTGCATGAACCATTAATACCGTTTGACCGCTATTATTTGTTAGTGAAATATCAGCTTTACATTGCTCTATTAAAAATTTAACTATCTCTAGACGTTTACCTTCTTGCCAAATATTAGCCGAGTACATGAGTGGTGTACATCCATTTTCATCTTTGGCATTCACATCTGCCCCATGTTGGATTAGAAAATCAATAATTTCACAATTCCCTTGCTCTACAGCTAACATAAGTGAGGTTTGACCTTGCTTATTTGATAAATCAACTTTGGCACCCTTTTCTATTAAACATTTGACCATATCTAAATTTTTATATACAGCAATATGTAATGGGGTATTGCCATTGCTATGAGTCTCATTAGGATTAGCACCAATTTTTAGCGTTTCTTGAACCTTCAATACATCACCTTCCATAATGAAACCATGCATTCTCTTATTAAGTTCTTTTTCTTCTATTGCTTGAATAATAGCATAGAGAGAAATTTCTTCTTCACGCAATTTATTCTCTTGATGTAATTGGTCATATTTTGCTAAAATTTCTTGTATCATATTAAATTCTCCTTGATCTATACCATGCTTAGCTCGATGTTTTGCAGTCATGTATACATGATTGATTTTTGAAAGAAAAAAGAATGCTTTGTGAGCATCGTCTCTTTCTTGATTTCTGTAACAGGCTTCCTTTAATTGAGCATATGAGCTAACGAGAGATTCAAAGCTTGGTAATTTGTTCTGATAATTAGTTAGCTCGAATCCATACGGATTTGCCGAATGCAATACAAGATCGTTTCGAAGTTCATCAGGCATATGGATATTTTCATCAGTAAATAGATTTATAAAATCAAAAAGAATCTGTTTAATTGCAAAGTCGGCTATATTATTAGATTCAAAAATAATCACATTCACTATTGAATCTCGTTTATCCAAAATTACTGTTATTGCATGCATATGATCTGATAATGATAATCCATATCCATCCAATGTGGCAGTATTTAATGATAAAATAAAGGCATGTCTATAATTAGCGTTTGTTCTAAAGCGTGCAATTTGAGATGCAAGATCAAAAGTTTGTATTGTTGAAATGATCTCATTAAGCGACATATTTGCATTTTGATATAAAGTGGCATATTCATTGTTATGAAAAAAATCCTTTATTGATGAAAATTCTGTTCTTCTATATAAATAGCCTTGTTTTTGACAATTGATAGTTCGAACATCGATAAAACTTAAAGATGGGCTATTTTGGGGTTGAAAGTTTTTATCGTGCTTTGCCAATAATGTATTCAATGTAACATCAAATTCAGGATAAGCTATATGCATCCTGTCATGAGAACCACCTTGCTGGATATTTATAGGTTCTAATTTTTTAAGAAATGGCTCATGCTGTACTACAAACATTTTGGCATGAATTTTTTCCATAAAATCTTCAGAATCAAAGCGTTTTGTTTTAAGCGTAGTTAGACATTTAATATCTTCTGAGACCAAATGAGAAAATGCTTTAATTTCTTCGGAATCTTGTTCAGTATGTGCTAGCATATCATAATCATGGAGGAGCATAAGTCCAATTAATGCATTTTTTATTGCATGATAGGAGCATGTTCCTCCAAAAATAGGACTTGTAGCACGATGCATTGCTTTTGTGCCGCCTAATTTATTGACTGCTAATTCCAACTGTTTTTGTATACAATTTTCCTGATATCCACTTTGTTCTAAAACCCGAACTTGGTAAATATTTAAATTAGTTTCTTGTGATAAAGATGGAATCGTGTTGGACTTTGAAATAGGCAGAGATGTATAAGCAATTATGTCAAAATATTCTAATCCAAGGTCATTATTTATCTGAGGATTATAAAAAATGCCTTTACTATTGGCAAGGTTATCCTGTTTTGGCAAAGGACAAACTCCCTTGCTTATCAAAAACTCCACTATTTCATCATGTTTATTGCTTGCTGCTAGGCTTAGTGCGACTGTACCTTCTATCTGCGGATTAAAATTAGGAAGCTCTGCAAAGTATTTTACAACCTCAAGTTTGCCTCTGTTTACAGCATGCAAAAAAGCAGAAAGTCCTCTTTTGTCGACATGGTCACTCAAAAATCTGTTACTTTGCTTGCTAAGTAAATACTTTACTACATTACAATGACCCATATAAGCAGCAGTAATTAATGCTGTAAAGCCGTCAGGAACTGCATAATGAACATCAGCTCCCTTAACTTTAACCAAATAATCAACAATACTTTCATGGCCATTTAGAGCTGCTAACATTAAAGCTGTCCCGTTATTTTTAAGTGGAAGGTTTACGTTGATCCCAGTTTGATCAAACATTTCTTTAACTTTTTCAAGATTTCCATCGTTAATAGCGTCAACTAATACTTCTATTTCTTTCTTTTTTTCGTCTTTCTCTTGTAAAAAAGGGTCATGAACTTTCTCTAGTATCTGTTGTACTTCCTCTTTATGTTCTTTATCACATAGTACTTTTTGTCTTGAGTTAATAGCTGCTCTAAGCTCATTAGCTATTTCACTTGGAAAGTTAATGTTCCCATTACCGCTCTTTGTTTTATCAAGAATACTATCTATTTCTTCTACGGATTTAGAAGCTAAAAATTCTAGAGATTTATTAAATGCAAGATCTTTTAAAGTTAGAAGATTAAATTTTTTAATTTGTTCTAATTCTACTCGGGAGACTCCTTTTTCTAGCTGCACCTCTTCAGCTTTTTTAAACTTATTTTGATTCTTTAAAGTCTCATCCTTTTTCCATAGGGGTACAAAATGTAATTTCCCTTGTGCATTTACTAGAATCGGTATATCTCCCTCTGCTACTAGGGCACGCCCAGCTTCCTCACTCATGGATGATTTATAACCATCTCGATCAACAATATGATAGCTAATAACTGGATTACCTGTTATTGGTTCTTGAAATACTTCTATGAAACAAATACACCTAAGATCTACCTTCCGACATAAAATTATTCCTTCTACCCAAGGCCGGCCCCATATACATATATCTTGATTAAATAAACTATCACACTCATCAGCCGTATATTGTATCTTAGAATAAACATATTCATATTGATCATATTTATCCTCACTTGCTGCCTTTTCTCCGTTATCTTTTAACTCCCAATCAGCTACCAATTTTTTATTCTCTTGGTAAAATTCATGGCAAAGCATCCGTAAATACTTGCCTGTATTTACATCTGTATGATTAATCTTATTTATCCACTGAGCTAAGGCATCAAAAAAACAATCTCCATCTCCATAAGCTTCTCCTAGCTCATAACCTGAAGGTAACTGCTGTAGTAAAGTTGTTTGGAAGGATAATGCTAAATCTAGTCCCTTACGAATCTTGGTTGAAGGGGAGTATATTTCGTTCTTTTGAACTTCTTTTTCTTGATAATCAAGCTGATTGAGAGAATTACCACAGCTTTGTAAGAAGAAATTGACAAGTACCATAAAAGCTAGTAGCTTCTGATTTAGTTTGTAATTTCGTTGCATATTTTATGAAAGCTAAAAGTGTTGACTTTATATTAGCTAGTTACTAGTAGATTTGCAAACAACGGGGAAGAAGAACTACTTCAGATTACATACTCTTCGTTCTCCGTTGGATGAATGGGTCGTTTCGGTATAGGAAAAGGCTATTAAGAATATTATTACTGTAGGTGGATTTCTTTCAAATTTAAGAAGAGACGATCAACAGAAATGAATTACTTACCTAACAGCTGAGTTAATTCCTTAACTTTATCATATGCATTTCCCAATCCCTGATTAGCAGACTTTTTACTTACATTGATCACAGTGTTTATTAGACTTCTTCCGAAATCAAGAATTGGGTTCTCTGGGCAGGAAGGAATTTGTGAGAAACCGGAGTTTACTGCGGTAAGTAACTATGAAGAACCAATTACTGACGAACTCAGAGGACTCAAGGCGAAGGTTTCGGAAGAAGTCTATTAACTTTTGATAATTTTTAGAATAGCAGATAAATTGGCTTAAACAAAACGATTTTAGCCATGCATATTCTAAAAACAAAAGGATTAAATCACTTAGGGCTGGTTATGGGAATCTTAAAAGAATTTAACATTATTCTTGTTCCCAGCTAAGCTGCATACCATTTTCTACATTTTTAAACTGAAATTCAATAGAAAAAGAATGTTTTTCAGCGAGTTCATGGAGTAAACTAACCAGCAATTTGGCGTAATAGCTTTCTGGTTGAACTTGCTGATGCGTTATAATCAAACGCTTATTATTTGTTTGATCAGCTTTTAAAATAGCTGCTGCTAATTGCTGTAAATTAACTTCAGGTGATTGATTCGTTAAAACTACCTTAACAGGTTTGCATAGTACTATTTTATATCCACCATTTCCTGCCATAGGAATATAGCTCTTAATATATTCTTTTAGCGCATTTTTTGCCCATCCTTTGAAAGATTTATTTAATATCCCTGCTTGCCCGTTTGGATTAATATGATTACCTCGGCCTGTAATAACAGTACATTCAGTATCAAAATTGTTGTATCGTTTTAAAATAAATGAATGTAATTTGTTAAAAGCTTCTTCTAAGGATGCCCCATGAAGATCTAAGGTGTTCTGTGTTGCATTATAAAAACAAAGATAGAGCCGATTTTCCTGTGTTTCGATGATAGTAGCAGCAGTACCACCAAATTTTTTAGCAAAATACTGGCCTAATTTGTGCCTATATAATTCGCTGATAGTAAATGTTACGTCGGGTTGTAGTCCGAATATTAGTGCAACATAAGGATGCTTTGACTGCATTAGAGTTGAAACGACGTTCATTCGCAATTCTTCATTGCATTCTTCGGGTGTATGCTTAGTTAATATAATTGGCTTAACAAGAACTTTGTCTTGGAATCCATATTTCCCTTCTTCAAAGTCTTCTTCTGTAAACCCAGCGCGAACCATTAGATTATAAAAAGTTGTTGGATTGATTTTGTCTGTATCAAGACTGCCCCCATGAAAATGGTAGGCAAATGATTCTCGTGATTCGGTTTCTTTTTGTGTATAGTTATTAATTGTTATTTCTTTGTGATAAATATCCCAAACTCCTTTCTCTGATCTATTCCCTTCAGCACCATGGTTTCCTCCGCCTATAGCTATAGGATATTTGTAAGATTGCATGTGTGTATCAAACCACTCGTAATGCAAATTGCTATCTTTCCCTTCTGATTTATATTTAAATGTTCGCTTTTCATAGCTTGAATCTGCTGCAGTTTCAGCAATTAAATAATCAAGGTAAGGTCGAAGTTGCCGCCAAGAGTGTGTCTTAAAACAGATGGTTGAAGCCTGAGGATCAATTTCAAGATATTCAGCAATGAGATCGGCAAGCTGATGAGGGCGATTTTTCCTTGATTCTACGAAAGGTGCTCTATGGTTTAAATCAAGTGCATAGCATAAGTCTTCTAGGGTAGGTCTACTCACCATTTTAAGAAGTCTATCCATTTGTTGAGCTGCTTTTAAAAGCTGTCCAGCTTCTTCTGTAGCTCTGATTTCTGCCCGCAAGTTTTCTAAATCTTCTTTAGAAGTGACTTGCAAAGGTTTAATTTTTGCAAGTGAATTGTTAACTAGACTTAGCTTGTGAGGTGGTTTTTGGTTTGCATTTTTCGGTTTGTCCTGCTGCGGAAAATCTTTCTTTTTATGTTTTTTCGATTCCTGCTTTGAAGATGAGGCTGGTTGGTTAGTAGATGGGGGGGTAATAGCAGGGATGTTATTTGTCTTAAGTTTAGACATGTTTTTTGCAACAGAAGTTCCCTGGTTCTTGCTTGGTTGATTTGGTTTAGGATTTTTCTTATCTTCTTTTGGTTTATTATGTTGTAAGGGTTTAGGTGTATTCGCAATCTGGATTGGACTTCTTTCTTGATTCGTATTATACTGCTTAAGCAGTCTATCCATTTCTTGAGTTGGTCTTAAAGATTGTCTAGATATTTCTGCAGGTGTATTTTCTGCTTGCAAGCTTTGTTCATCTTCTACAGGTGTAACTTGTGCAGGTTTTATTTTTGGAAGGGAATTGTTAGCTGGACTTGACTTGTAGGATGGTTTTTGTCTTGGAGATGAACCTGGTTGGTTAACAGGTGTCGAGGAAGTAGGAGAGATGTTAGTATGTTGCTTAGGGACATACATGTTTTTTGTGACAAGCGTTCCTCCTTTGTTAGTTGTTTGATTTGTCTTATGTTTCCCCTTATTTTTTTGTAGATTATTATGATTTGAATTCTTGGCCGTATTTGTTGTGATAGAAAGTTTTTCTTGATTAGTACTATGCTGTTCAAATCCTCCATCACATTGTATATATAAAAATATAGTACAAAGGCCTGCTAGCCACATGTTTATGAATAAAATAGATTGAAGTTTTTTTAGCATATACCGTTGGCTTTAGGTTTATATGAGGTACTTAATAGCTATAATTTTATAGTTATGAAACTAATATGCTTTATATAATTTATAATAGCAATAGTTTGTCTAAAGTTGAATTTGTCTTATAAGGTTTCTGCTTTACTTATTAATAGCTCCTATCCCTACAATTTTAAAAGCTACCCGTCTGTTTAATTGTTGATTTTCAGGAGAATCATTGGGAGCGATGGGTTGAGTTTTTCCGTACCCTTTGTAAATTAATCGATTACGAGCAATACCAGCTTGGATGAGATATTCATACACGGTTTTGGCCCTTTTAATAGATAGTTGTTCGTTATATTTATCTGAGCCTACGTAATCGGTATGTCCTTCTAATTCGATGCTGATACCAGGATTTGCTTGCAGGAAAGCTACTAGTCGATTTAACTCAATATGTGATTTTTTTAGAAGATTATAATTGTTATAGTCAAAGTATACATTTTCTAAAATTTTTGATTGTGCTAATTCTATCGGTTGTAAAAGGATTTTGCCTGCTGGAGTGATGGTAGGCTTTTCTTGTTCTTTATAATTGATGTACTTGCTCTCAAATAGATGACCGTCTTTTGTAATATAGATCAGATATTCTTTCCCTTCATTGACGACAATGGTTGTTTCTCCATCAAATCCATCAATTTCTAAGCGCTGTTGGCATGAATCTAAGCCCATATCATATACTTCTATCTGAGCTGTTATAGGTCGTTCGGTTTTTGCATCTACTACCTGCAGCTTGATCACATCACTTTTAGGCATTGCTATCAGATTTGCAGGCATGTCAAATTCATATAAATAGCTTCGATGATAATTAAATCCCTTGCGCTTGCCATCTGCATAATACCCTTTTTTGCCATCAGCAGTTATAAAAATAGAGGCTTGGTCTTTATGATTATTGATGGGATAGCCTAGGTTAATCGGTTCTGTCCAATGACCATTTACTAAGTTAGAATAATAAATGTCGAACCCTCCCAGACTAGGTGTTCGATCAGAAGCAAAGAAAAGAGTTTGTCCATTGGGGTGTATAAACGGAGAAACCTCTCGATGTTTAGAATTAATAATAGGTCCTAGGTTAACGGCTTTAGACCATTTTCCATCTGGTTGTAAGCTACTTTTCCAAATATCGTTTTTACCATAATTTCCTTTTCTTTCTGAAACAAAATACAAAGTTTTACCATCCGCTGATAGACTTGGTTGAGATTGCCAGCCTTCAGAATTGATATTAGGGCCTAAATTTTCTGGTTTAGACCACTCATTCCCTTTTCTGTAACTGATATATAAATCACAAATTCCATAATTACCTTTTCTAGAGCAAGAAGTAAAGACGAGTGTTTTTTTATCCGATGAGATGGTACAGGTACCTTCGTTACTCATAGGCTCATTAATTTGGTCAGAAATAGAGGTTGGCGTTATCCAGTTTCCTAATGAGTCTTTGTGGCTTATATATATGTTTTCCTTATAATGTCCGGTTTCTCCAATCAATGCAGTGAATAAAATAGTCTGCTGGTCTACAGTTAACACAGGAAAGTATTGGGAAGCAAATTGATTTAAGGGAGGAGGGAGGCGTCTGGGGTTAAATACCAATGGATGCTGTAATTTCTCTAGGGCAAGCTCGAGATTTTGACCCAGGGTCTGTATTTTAGACAAAAGTAATTTAGAGGTTATCTTGTCTTGAGGGATGGCTTCAAAAGCTGCTTTAGCTTTTATATAAGCACCTGATCTATAATACAGGTGTGCTATTTCATAGTGGAGATAGGTATCTTTGGAAACAGGCAAATAGCTGATAGCTTTATCTAAGAGCTGTTCTGCAGTCCCAAATTCATCTATTTCCTTGTATATCGTGGCCAATCGTATGTAGGCTTCGACGAATTTTTTATCGTTTTTTATGGATTCACTTAGTAGCTCTATGGCATCTTCATAATTTTTTTGAAGGTGTGCACCTAGCGCTTTTTCGTAAAGTTGGATGGCTTTAGAAGAACTACTGGTATATTTTTTAGTATTTTTTGGGGATGAAAAAGAGAGACATAGGCAAACAAGGATAACTAATCTTGAAGGACTAGTTACATATCGTTGAATATACTTGTTGTACATAGCCTATGTAAATGTATGTGTTCACGTATCTATGTGGATCGCCACGCCCACTTTGTGGGCTCGCGATGACCGGAAAGTAAAGGCTTCGTAGGATCATTGCGAGCGTAAGCGAAGCAATCCAATTCTTGTTTAATTGATGAAAGGGCGCTAATATTCATAGCTCATTTAAATAAAACGGTATAGCTACGTGACTTCGGATACATATAAATAGCCTAATAGACTTTCAACTTATTCTTGAATTTACTCCCTTTAGTCTAGAGCTTCCTCTTCGCTAGATGGAGCTGTTTTTTCTACCAATGAGCTGCTATGTTTAATTTTTTCTCTAATCTGGCGTTCCAAAGTTTCTGTTAGCTCTGGGTTATCTTTTAGCAATGCCTTAACGGCTTCTCTACCTTGGGCCAGCTTGTTGCCTTCGTAAGAGAACCAAGAACCTGATTTTTGTATGATTCCAAGTTCTATTCCTAGATCAATAATTTCACCTATTTTAGAAATGCCTTCTCCATATAAGATGTCAAATTCTACTACTTTGAAAGGAGGAGCTACTTTGTTTTTAACTACTTTAACCCGTGTTCTATTACCCACGATGTTTCCATCGGCATCTTTAATCGTAGTAACTTTACGGATATCTAGCCGTACAGAAGCATAAAATTTCAATGCATTACCACCAGTAGTTGTTTCTGGATTGCCAAACATGACGCCTATTTTTTCGCGTAGCTGGTTAATGAAGATACAGATACATCCTGTTTTGCTGATGGCACCTGTAAGCTTTCGAAGTGCCTGTGACATGAGTCGTGCTTGTAAGCCCAGTTTACTATCTCCCATTTCTCCTTCTAACTCTCCTTTAGGCACCAATGCTGCTACAGAGTCGATTACAATAATATCTATGGCACTGGAACGGATTAGGTTTTCCGCAATTTCTAAAGCTTGTTCCCCATTATCTGGTTGAGCGATGTACAAGTTTTCAGTATCTATGCCTAACTTTTCAGCATAATTTTTATCAAAAGCATGTTCTGCATCAATAAAGGCAGCCATACCACCTTGTTTTTGAGCTTCTGCAATACATTGTAAGCTTAAGGTAGTTTTTCCTGATGATTCAGGGCCATATACTTCGATAACCCTACCTCTAGGTATACCTCCAATTCCTAAAGCAAGATCTAGGCTAAGAGAGCCAGTAGATATGGCAGGTATGTCTGCTACTCGTTCATCACTAAGCTTCATGACAGTGCCTTTGCCGTAGCTTTTTTCTAATTTGTCGATGACTGATTGGAGTGCTTTAAGTTTTTCCTGATTGATTGCCATAATTGTAGATTTTAAAGTAATGTATAATCGATGATACGATGCTACGCTAAGCTAAATGATTTTGTCGTGCTAATCAAATTCTAACAAGCTAATCGTTCTAACCCACATTGAGCGAGCCTTATACAACTCTCTGATTATTAAGGGATTTCATTTTGAGCCTCAAAAACGTAAAGTCTTGTAAATCAAGTTGTTATATTATAAAGTGCTCAATGTAAGTTCTAAGTTTGTTGGGGTAAAAAAATTTATTGTTACTCATCACGTAGTACACTAATAACAAATAAGATTTAAATAACGTTGTGCTACTTGAATTCAAGTTTTTGGATCTGTGTCTGTAATTTGATAAAGTTGCCTTCTGCCAAGTACTTGAAGCATATGATCTATATCTCCATAATTGGCTAACTGATAGTCTAGATAGAAGGGAATGTAGTTATCATTAAGAGGTGGATCAATATCTTGAATATTGACAAAGAATATAATGTTTGTGCCAGCCTGCCACTCATAATCTTGTCTAAGCAAATATTGTCTCGCTTCCTGATTAAGCTCTAGTGGTAAAATTCCCAGGCTATTTGCTTGTTGAATTAGTCCTGGATTATTTTCTATATGCTGTATACAGAGGGTACGTAACCTATAAGGAAACTGTTGATACGCATATGCTCTTAGCATTTCCTTGCTAAACTCCTCTAATTGTTCAGGTTGGAACCATGGGTTGCCAGATAGTCCAAGATCACCTAAGCTTATTTTAGATATTTTACTTAATATAGGTAGCACACAAGTTGGTAGCTTTTTAAGATGATTATGAGATAAACAAATGCTCCCTAGACTGGTAAGCTCACCTAATTCACGAGGAACTGTTTAGTCCCTTGTTAAAGGTATCAATATTTAAGTGAAAAAGTTGAGGGTTTTTTTGCCATTGTTGCTCTATAAATTGCCAAGGGGTTTTGCCTCTTAAAGCCTTGAGCCTACGGGCAAAATTATAAGCTAATAAGAAGTCATTTAAGTGGCGCTCTAATTCCTGATGGCTGCTATAATAATAAGTTCCTACAGTAGCTTGTTTAATAGTTCTATTCATTCTTTCTACTTGTCCATTAGTCCATGGATGAGCTAGTTGTGTTCTCCTATGCTCAATACCAGCTTGGCTACAAA
>Ga0209935_1000849_pt1 | contig 61331 bp, 43 predicted proteins | sample ThiBio_1000_plan_2_FD_183958 | JGI IMG/M metagenome (GOLD analysis project Ga0209935, IMG submission 183958) | Wastewater bioreactor microbial communities from Cape Town, South Africa - Thiocy_cont_1000_plan (SPAdes) | ecosystem: Engineered > Bioreactor > Thiocyanate-remediating >... | reverse complement strand
TTTACAGTTGTTGTACGATCTGGTTCATGTTGAAATTTAATTTCAATAAAATGAATAAATATTATTGTTGGTAAGCGAATGTTTTCATTGAATGATAGAATAATTTTTGTTTGATTATTTTGACAAAATTCATCACTCGAATAATCTTTTTCACAAATACAAACAAATTTTTTTTCATATTCATCAAGTGAAAGGCATTGACCACGATTGGAACATGTTTGATTGACACATATCTTATCTTCGATTAAACATTTCGGACCTTTTCGATGCAATGGACAAATACATATCGATTGATTATTTGCTAATTGACCGAGACAGAATGCATCGGACGAACATTGACAATCATATTTCATAGAACAAAATTCACCTGACCAACCGCTTTCACATTGACAAAAACTTTGATCTACCAAATCATTCGCATATCGAATACATTTTCCATGAAGACACGTTCTATCTCGACAAGATTCAATTGAATCATGTTGAAATGGTATATCCAAGAGATAAACAAGACGATGAACTGGTAAAAATTGATATTCGATTTTTTTAATTAAACTTGCTCGATATTTAAATGTGATTTTTTCATAAATATCAAAATGAAGAAAATATTCTTTTAATGAATTTTTGGGTCGTGTTGAATATAGAAAATTAAAATGAAACTTTCTTCGACAATGTTTCGATGATAAATAAATGAATTGTTCACTTGAATGAATAATTCTTTCTTCACTATTATCAATTAATGAGATGATAATAAGAAATGGTATTTGTATAGAATCTGATGATGCACGAAATTGTACTGTTAAACTAACACGTTGATTTTGATATTGACAATGTGAACCATAATAACTTGGCGGACAAAGACAAAGGCTCGTGATAAGATTTGTTGATTTATCTAAATAAACATTTAACTCAAGTCCACGATGACAATGTCGATGATAAGATTGTAGTTGGAAATGTCTAACTTTAGCATATATATTATAAATATCTTCTTCATCTTTTGTTTGTTCATCAGCAAAACTCATTCGTTGATCAAGTGTAAAATATTTTTCTAATGGCACTGCTCGTATGTTCAAATATTGTTTACAAATAAATTGAGTGATTTCAGAACAATTTGATTGATAATTTAATTGACATACTTCATTAGAATTATTTCTAATACAAAGAGATTGAGAATCACATAAAGTATGTGCAGATATGCAATTGCCTTGACACAAAATTGAATCAATATCTAGACCATAAGCATCTTTTTTGTGACAATATCTTGACTCATCAAAAGCACCAACACAATCAATAATTCCATCATTTGTTTTATTAATCGATAAACATATGAATTGATGTGTTTGTTCCGAAATACAAAGATGATGATTCGAAGGACAAATTATCGGTGGTGATGGATCACAATTAAGTTCATCTAAACCATTTTCATTATCAAAATAACCATCACAATGATTATAAATATGAACTAATGGCCAATATTCACAATTTGTTTCATCTTCAGTCGGTATAATAACTGGGCCGTTGTGATCATTAAAGATGTGTCGTATGTTATTGCATAATTTCTGAAACAAAAGTGAATGTTTCCGATCGAAATCAGGTCGGTTTTCATCAACACAAATTTGGTTCGTAGAATCAAGTGGACAATCACAGTAATCATCATTAACGGAACTTGCAGTAATACAACTAGAATTTGAACATAGAAAATGATATGTACTGTTACCGGTGAAACAATTATTGGAAACAAAATAATCAATTTCATCATCGTTATCACAACAATCGGTAAACGAATCTTTTAGTCGACGATTCGGAATTACTTTTGGCCAATTTTTACATTCATATAAATTTGAATTTGTATAAATCGATAAATTATTCTCAATTATTATTGAGTTCTGATCAAACCATAGGTGTAGTGCAGCGAGATATTGTTCGGGCCAGTAACCAAATGGAAAAATATTAAATGTCAAATATGTCCTAGTAAAACACGTTTGATTATTCCATGACGAAAAATTCATATATCTGTAACTGTCATTAACATAAAGTCGTTGACGATCAAAACAAATGTATTTTATAAAAGGACGATAACCCCCATCAACTGATAGTAATAGTTCATTTTTGTCTATTACCATATTTACATGGCCAAATAAAATCGGTACCGCTGATACGTAGATCAATTGTGGACATTGTGTTTTCAATATTTGTTCACAAAATCCATTCTGACAAATTAATTTACAAATAAACGATTTCGAAATTGGTATATGAACAATGCATTTATATACTGTCCAACATTCATCAGATAATGATTTGTGCTTCATGGAAAACAGTGCATCGAAGAAAAGTCGTTGTCGATTTTTCACACATGAACTTGCCCAAGGATGAAAATAAGATCTTTCAATAGTGTTCAATTTTGCACATGAAACATCCTCGAGTGCTATGATTGGCCCTTGGAATACTGAATTGGTTTCGTGTATACCGTTGTGATTTACACTAGTTTCATCCGATTGATCAATACAATCTAAACTAAATTTATTCTCCGTTTTAAATATGTCTGGTATGCATTGTCCATTATGACATTGAAATTGATTCTTGTCACAGCGACCAACAATTTCAAGTTTCCAACAATCTTTTTCATCTAATCCTTCATCTAAACAATCGATTTTTCCATCACATATTTCGGTCCAATCGAGACATGCTGGACTTGGTCCTCGATTACATTGTAAATGTTCATAACAAGTGAATAACATTGGTTCATATTCATTCGAATAGTAATATTCTCGAATCATTTCCATTAATGATACTTGTGAATAGTTTAAATCTTTGAAAACATATTGACATTCAGGACCAAAATATGGTAATGTGCAATTGTAAAATGTTTGATTTCCTAAGAGAGATGTTTGATCGTTTAAATAGAGTTGATATTGTTCAATGAGATCAATCGATGCTGACCATTGATATAATTCTTCGGCAGTAATATTTTTCTCTGCTAATTGATCGAATGTATAGATTGGATCGATATGATTTATTTTCATTTCAAATTTTAATGTTGATTCAGTCAGACAAAAAGATAAGATTTGACGTTCATCATATTTCTTTAGAAATGGAATTCGAATATAAAGACAATTGTGTTGAAAATTGATTTGAATTTGAGAAGAAACCAAATGTTGCAAAAACAACATTAAACCAAGAAGAGCTGTTCGAAGCAGCATTTTTCTTGATTTTTTGTTGTGTTAAATAGAAAATTATGCGCAGATTATATAGTTTTACTAAAGATAAGCTAAGTCAAAGGAAATCTTCCATATGGCAAATTATTTTATCAATTTGAACATCGAAAATCATAGTCTTTCCTCGCTACATCACAAAGAAATGATTTAACAAAAAAGTTAAAGATAAATATTAATATGGTGTCATATCGGTTTATTTATTCTTATCTTGAGGGATTTTTATTTTATATAAGAGATATACATATAGTCATCATACGTTTATCACCATGAAAATGTTTTTTTTCCAAATCTTACTAGTTTTATACATTGCATTGCACAGTAATAATGCTGCATTTCTAACATTATCATCCTCAACACTCTATTTATATCAAAATAAAACATTTTCCTCGTTGATTTTTCAATATTTTAATAAGAACGGAAATTTGATACTGAAATAATGTCAGATATTTTCTTCATATATTATACTTCATCTATTTTTTTTCTAGTTATAGAAACGTGACTTTGACCGAATTCGACTATTTTAATGATATATAACGAACATTTGTTGTAAAAATGATTGCTAGTTGGATAATTATTTCTCAGTTTGTATACACTATAGGCATGTTAAATTTAATCATTTACTATTTTCATTATTAAGTATATAATTTTTTTAGCAGTATATTATAATCAACCGAATTTATCAGCATGTACAGAGTGGAATTCTACTGACACCGGATCACAAGTTGAACACACAGACTCTGTTTATTGATAAGCAAAATACGATTTATATAACGCATAGGTATACTAATTATCTATTTCAATTGAGTTTGGACAACAGCAGTCTAACTGGGAGAATCATGAATGGTATAGAACGGATAGATGGATTATTCGTTTTAACAGATAATGATATATATGTAACCCAGTTTTTTCGAGTATATCGATTGATAGCAGCAAATAACACAGTGGAACCTGTTGCAAGATATTGCCAAGGATGTTATCATATTTTTATTGCTATCAACAATGTAATATACTGTTCTGCAGAATTTAGTCATCTAGTCATCACAAGATCATTACATAACGATTCCAATATTGTAACCATTGTTGCTGGTGTTGGTCTTAGAGGTTCAAATGAAAATATGCTTAATTATCCTCATGGAATTTTTGTTAATACTAATCTTGATTTATATGTAGCGGATAGGGAAAACGATCGAATTCAACTTTTTCATCCTGGTGAAATTAATGGAAAAACTGTAGTCGCAAGAAATGACATATCTTTCTGCCAACTTATCAAACCGATCGGTATTATCTTGGATGGAAATAATCAACTTTATATTGTACTAGCTTATAATTATCGTATATTCAGACAAACACGTTACGGTTGCCGCTGTATTGCGAGTTGTTCTTCAACGTCAAGTAATCTTGTAGATCAAAAACTTGACATAAAAAATATAGTTTTTGACAAATTTTAACAATCAGTACATTAAAAAAGTTTCATTATCAAACAGTATTTGTAATAATACAATTAGTAAGTTTAGAAATGTTCGTGATTCTTTCATTAGTATTTTGTTACTCTACTCTAGATTCTACGAATAATATGACAATGAACACAATACTGACATCACCAATAGGTTTGTTTACAGTTAATTGTGTAGCATTGTATCCTAAGCTTCTTATTCCTTCAAATAGATACTCCAATTCTAATTGAGTCAAAACATACGTCAATATTAACAACCGATGTAAAAATATACATACAAGAGTCTAAAAGACTTGAGTATTACGAAATTATACAAATGAATGTGTCTAAAGATGGCAAATATGACTTTCTGATTAGTAGCACTGACGAAGTCGATGTCAGTCTATACAATAACTATCTTGATCGAGATAATGACACAATAAACTTACTTCTACGCCTTTCTATTGGCTGTACTATTGATCAAACTAAGTTTACTTGAAATCTTCAATTAAATGAAACATATTATTTATTAATAACAACATCTGATTTAAATACAACATTATCATTTTCAGTTTTGTTAATTGGTCCATCTCATATTCTTTTTAGTGAAATGTGTAAGCTTTTTTGTCCTATGAGAATGAGACCATATGTAGAGAATTTTTTCTCGATTGTTTATATTTAGATAAGCCGAAACTTGAACAATCTGTATATTCGTTATCTTGGACGCAAAAGAGTCATAAATGTAGTTCGCAAAAATGCAATTTCGATTCGTTTTGCGAACTTATAAAGACCCATGTGACTGAAACAGGCTATTATCTCTTTACAGTTAATAGTAATCAGGACTTCTTTGGATATTTTCATGAGAACGATTTTTCTATATTTGACGTTTATATGAACACAACTATGAAGTTTGCGCCGCTGAAAAATAGACAGGGAACTTCATTACATCTTCAAATGAATACATCACTTACGGTGATACTGAAATCACACCCATGGTTTAGGCAAGGTTCATTTTCAATAAATGTCCAAGGTCCAAGCAAAGTTATTATGAAACGCATAGGTATGTTTTCTTGAGGAGTTAAAATTAAAACGTTGTTTTTTCTTATTTGTTGCAAGATAATACTGCGCCAAATGTCGAATCAAATTATTCCGTCGTATTGAAAAATAATAGTAGAAAACATGGACATCTAGGCTGTGAATTATTGGACTATTACTATAAAGCTCTTGAAATAAAAATAAAAAGAACAGGCTATTATAGTTTTATAAGTAATGCTGACTTTCAACCATCGACTTATCTGTATGAACATTACTTCAATCCACATAATATACTTGAAAATTTACTTTTCGTTCATGAGTACTACTGTACAAAACAACGTTTTCATATGACAGCTTACTTACACTACAATAGTACATATATATTAATAGTAACATCAGCGATTGATATCAAGAATGCACAAGGTAGAGTTTCGGTGATTGTTAATGGACCAGATGAAATCGATATGAAACTGATTGGTAACTATTAGTATTAACTTAGTATATATTTTATTTCGTTTGTAAGGTAATATTCCTTCAATTATTCAATCTGTATACGATCCTCAATGGATAAAATCAAGTTCGAAATTTATCCATAGAGATTGTCAATTGACTTATTTGCTATATGAAGCTATACAAATAGTCGCTACCCAATCAGGAAATTACACTCTGTCTAGCATAATAGCAGATCGTATGTGTCCTATAGACGGCTTTCTATATGTACAACATTTTAATGAGCACAATTCAATCGAAAACTTAGTTTCCAAAAAATCCGCAGGTTGTCTTGGAATCTCAGGCTCGTTTATAATTAATACTTTCTTACAGGCCAACTTAACGTATATATTAGTTACAGCTAATGCAGCCAAATCAAGTCTAGACAAGTTCTCAATATTGGTATCGGGTCCAAATAATGTGACTTTCACTCATATCAGTAAATCTAATATTTTGTTAGATATTATGGTTTTTGTGATCTAATTGAGATTGCATTTCAGATCTTCAAGCAACATATTCATCGGAACTAACGAAAGAAAATCGAGTTTATCCACGTATATGTGGAAAAGGAAATTATCATTATGAAACTATTCGAATCAGTGTTCAACAAAACGGTTCCTATATGTTTAATAGTGACACGTATATTAGTATTCCCTTATATGGATATCTCTATGAAAGCGACTTTGATCTATCACATCCAAATAAAAACTTGCTTGCGAAAACTAATGAACGTTGTAAGAATCTTCAGCTTAAACTTGGAAGTTATCTTGAAATAAATCGAACATACATCTTGTTCGTGACAACGTTTGATTCAGACGTACGAGGACCTTTTACATTACTTATAAATGGGCCAAAAAATATCACTCTCAATCGATTTGATTAGTAACTTATTTAAAATAAATCATTAGCTAAAAGTTTATATTTTTGAATTTGTTTAGTTAAAACATACATGTCCAATTTGAAAATTGAATTCAATTGAAATTATTTTCTTCAATTGAATTTTCAAATTCGACACTACTGAAAATATTCGTTTGTTTTTTATTTTTTAATTGAACTATCAATGATTAAATATGAATCAATATTCGTTCCGATGGGTTGGCCAGCTGTTGATTCGACGAGTTGACCAGCAATTCCTCCGACGGGTTGGCCAACACTTCCTCCGACTGGTTGACCAATACATGAAGCGACAGTTGTGGACGCTTGTAATTCTTCTTCACTCATTTATCGATAGATTAGATTTAGTTTGTTTCCAAATCTGAAATCTTTCATCAAAGCGATTTTTAAAAAAATCGAATTCATTTTGTGACTTTTTTGTTTAGCTCTATTCAATCTCAAACTGTTTGAGCGGATTAATCTCTTTGAATGAGATAAACAAGAGAAAATAAGGCTGTTGATTGCAAGTATTCGGAGAGTCACTGTGGAAATTGTAATATCAGCGTATTTTTATTTAATATCTCTTAATCGACAGCAAAACAACAATTATTTCACGAGTCCTACGTTTCAATTTCACTTTGAATAACAGCACTGGTAATACTCTTGTCTTCTTGTTCGACATTAAGTATCAGTTTTCGTTCATAAACTATTTTAAAGAATAGACAATCGTGTATTTTTCGTGAGTATAACTTATAAATATTCATACCACGATGATAAAAAACAAAGGGGATATACATTTTTACTTTTTGCAGTACACATAATACTCGGATTTCAATCCGAGGTTTCCGCATTTATTTTATAAATGATTTTCAATTATTGAAATATGTGAATTATTTTGAACAGTTAAATAAGAAACAATCCATGACTGAATCGATTTCGTATCATTGCAATAAAAGAACATGTAAAAAAAACTTATGAAACCAAAGTTTTTGTATAAAGTTCTAAAATAATAGTAATCCTTTTTCTATTTTCAACATATGATTATTTGTTTTACCGAAAAATCAATGTATTCAAAATGAATACTTTGATTATAACAGTTTATTTTTCCATACAATAAAAGCGATATACAAACAACATCAATAAATAAAATTAGTTGCACAGGAGGACATGGTAAATTTCGATTTCTAGGAAATTCAAAAATGATACATATCACTGACTCAACCCGAACCCAACCTAATTCAATATCAAAGAGTATTGTTTATCATCATATACATTTCTTATAGAATCAAATTATTATGACTGTTACTACAGTAATGAATTGAATATCCAGGAAATTTTGCTGAAAATAGAAATTTACCATCGCATACTTGAATGATTAAATATGGGTATCTTTTTGTGATAATGTAAGATTTGTTCTACGAGTTGTTGTAATTGGTGGTTGATTAATTAATTTTCTATAACAATTAATAATTAATCCTTTAAAATCATTTCGGAATGATTTTGATACTATAATATAAGTATAAAAAGGTATAGCATTATTAAAAAATAATAATAAAAATGATATTGTAAATATAAAACTTTCAATTTGAGAATATTGTGTACTTTTTACTGACATAACATATCTACTAATCATTTGTTCTAATAAAATTAATGGATAAGCTGTTGTTGTTATAACATAAACAAATACTTCAGATACAACAATAATTAATAATTCACGATCTCGTCTACGTATTGAATAAATTTGTGTTTCATTTGTATTAGATAATGCTGGTTGAATACGCATATGCATTCGTCGCATATTATGATAAGTTAAATAACCAAGTATACCTAATATTAATGGTGGAATAAAACCAACAAAAATAATTGTATAAATTGTATAAACAGTTGAATATATACCAAATGTTCCACATTGTCTATTATTTGTAATTGTTGTCATTATTGCAATATGACTAGCAAATAATGGCCAAAAAAGAATTGCAAGAATAATAAAAATTTTTGCTCGTTTAGGTGTACTTAATGCACGAAAATTTGCACTATTATTTGTTATTATAAAACGATCAATACAAGCAAATACAATCATTGTTTTAGCTATTTGTCCAAGAACATTTGATAAATAAAAACGTATTTTACATGCAGCAAATGCACGTATTGTTCCATCGGCGTAATAAAACGGAAATATTTGAGCAAAACTATTAAATGTTAAATAAAGATCATTCATTATTGCTGACCATAATAAATAAATTGCACAAGCATTTTGACGTTGTCTACTAAATATAATAATAATAAATATATTACCAATATTTCCCAAAGCCATACATATTGGATAACCATAAAAATTGAGTCTACTTTGAATAGTAGATAAAATTGATGTCGACATTTTTGAAAATGATTATGTTACGAGATCAGATGTGAAAAGTAAGTTAATATTCAGAAAGAAAAAAGGATTTGACAGATGTTCTTCTTTTTTTTTTAAAGAATACGTCATTCGAGAACGCTATTAGGCAATGACAAATCCAGAAAACATGATAGTTTTGTTCAAAATAGATATATTAATTAAAAAAAATAGTACATTAACGTAAAAATAGGATTTATTTAACGTATCTACAGGCTTTGACGTATGCATTATAACTTGAAGAAATATGTTTCTTCTTTCGATATAATGAGATTTGAATATTATTTTTACTAAATTAATATTTAACAATGTAAAAAAAATGTCGATATTATTCGATGAAAGGACAATAGTAAAACAACAAAGAGAAAAATATTACATAAAATTAAAAAGCAAAAAGTAAAACCTGTGAAACAAGGTTTATAAATTACAACAAAATAGACAAAAAAAAGAAAGAAATGAGAAAACTATTTTATTTCGATCTTTAAAGCTCAAGAAGAGACAGTTCATCAATCTCGTAGAATATGTTTGAGGATTGTTCTGGAACCGAGGAAAGCCAGGAAATGACTTTTTCAATTATGGAAGCGTGTTCGACATAATGTTTAGATTTTCTGAGACAATTAATAGCAAAGATTAGGAAGTTGTTCCAATAAGAAGCACATCTATCTATTAACATTTTTTCGTCAAGAGCAAATGAAAAGAGAATATCATTCCAATGTAAACAGAATAACGCTCTACGAAGAGAAGTAGAATAGTAGTGAGAGAGATCATCTTGTTGTTTTTTTGAAAGTAATGGAAAAATAGGATAAATCCAGGTAAATAGCGGAAGAACAAATGATGAGAAGAGAGCTTTACGTAGTGAGGGAGAAGTACATCCAAACAATTTAAAAGACTTCATTAAAGATATTCTTTGTCGTATTTTAATTTTTGTAGATTTGAGTAGTTTCGACCAGCCTAGTTTTGTATGTGCATGATCGTTGAAGTAAATATCGAAATTAGGGTAACCAATTGCACGAGCAGAGAACATGACAACTGATTTTTCGAGATTAACTGGTTGATTAGTCAAAACGGAGTAATATTCGAGATAATCGATAATATTATTATTCAGAGAAATACCAATATCACTATGAAAAATGATAAAAATTATTGGAGTGAGGGCACTGCCCTGGGGGCCTCCCTTTTCAATCGAAAACCATTTAGATCTTTTACTATTTATCTTAATAAAACATTTTCTGTTAACTAACCATGATTCTATCCATTTACAATACGAAGAGGGAATACCTAGTCTTTTTAATTTACTGATACAGCCAAAAAACCACAATTGGTCAAATGCATTTTTGAAAGCGTTCCCTAAAACCTGATTGGTAATCAGGAAGAATACCTTTTCGAAATAAGATCGATTGGAAACGAGATAGAAAGAGTTTTTCACAAACTTTTTGAAAACAATCGATTAAAGAAATTGGCCGAGTAGAGTTAGGTGAGCATATGGGGTCTTTCTTTGCAAGTAAGATCATTCTCGATTCTTTCCAATTTGTAGGAAAAAAAGTGGTTTGAAAGGAATGATTGAATAGAGGTAGAAGAAAAGACCAATGATTTCTTTTTTCTGATTGAATGTACAGTGTTTAGTAATTCATCGAGAGTAATAGGAGTAATCTCTTCGTTTTCATCGTCGAAACTAGTTTACCGTTGGAATCAATGATTCCGCGTAGAGAAGAAGTTGAAGGTTTCAGATGAGTTTTGCATTTAAACCAAAATGCGTTAGCATCAGGTAATGAAGAATTACGATACTTAAGAGAAAGATCAAGTTTATTTGAAAAAAAGAATTTTAATTGTTTTTCTAAGGTGCGGACATTTTAATTTAAGTTGTCGAAAAGAGAGAGCTCGAATATATGATAGGAAGGATCTCAATTCAGGTGGAATAGCGGAACGATACTTATTCAAATCGAAATAAGTTGTGCATCTTAGCGAGAGAAGCGCTATAAATCGAACATATTCATCATATGAAGCCCAATCTGTAAGACTATTTATTTGTTTAGACTAAAATGAAAAAGTAAATTCTGTAAAAATTGAAAAGACTTTCCAATGCGTGTTTTTGCCTTTATGAGATTTATTCGAAGAGAAAGGAACGATCGATATTATTGGTCTATGATCACTTTTTGTGACACCTTTATAACTTTGAATGTCAATATTATTCCCATTTGTAAAGGCGTAGTCGATGTATCTATCTGATCTCAATGAAGTTGGTCCATCAGTAGTATAAGGAGCTAAGAAATGGCTATCTGCCCAAGATAAAAGTTCATCGGCTAAAGCATCATCTTCAAATAGATCTACGTTAAAATCGCCAAAAATAGTTGTATTATCAGTTATGAATGATGATAAACTAATCCATTTCCATGTTTTACTCTGAGGAGCATAGACTATAATTCGGAAATATTTTGTATAATGAAGAAAGATCAACTAAACCTGTTTCTAAAAGAATTAAGAAAGGACGTGAAGAGAAGAGATTATTTCATTTTCTATTGCAGGAGAATAATTATTCCAAAGAGCAAAACAGATTGAAATCAAATTTTGACAGGCTTTCTTTAGTTTTACAAAGAAAAAAATCGCGTTTATAAATTTGAGAAAAAGAAGAACACGAAAAAAAAGGTGTACTAAGCGGAGAGACAGTCATTATGAAACTGAATATTTACCGTCACGAATTTGTTGTATTTGCTTGAGATATTGATCGAAGTTTTGTTTGAAGGAAGAGTGAATTTCGGCGTCAGCTAAGTTTGACATTTGTGGAATAATCATTTGAATAATATCCGATAACATTGGAATTAATAACTGTTCTGAGATGCTTTCTTGTCGTGTAATTTTTGATTTAAGAATTTGGTCACTTTATTCTTTTTTAATCATAAATCTTGTGAAGTTTTCGTATTTTGATGAAAGATTTTCAAGACCTGCTTTAATATCAGAGATCTTATTGATGAGATCATTTAATTTGTTAATCATATCGTTGTTGGCAGTCGATTGTACAGTTTGTTGATTGTTATTGAACCAGTTAAATGGAGAGAAAGAATTTGATGAATTGTTATTTGTTTGCAGAATTTTTTTTTCGTAAGTTCAGCACGATAGGCTTTGATAATAGGACAACTAGCCGAGGTTGACTTGTGTTAGAGCCACAGTGGGCACATTTTGAACAGATAAGGACTTGAAATGGTGCAAGATATTCATCTATTGAATAATAAATGTAATTAACTAGAATTCGTTTATCATTTAATAGTTTTTCACGAGTGTTCAATGAAGTGAGTTCGATTTTAATCAATTTGATGTCAGGATATTGAGATTTAATATATGAACAAAATTCATCGAAATCAATATTTAAATCGACATCTTTAATAATTAAACTAAGTTGCGGTGGAATACGTGGAATTAAAGGTAATGAAAACGTAAAACTTTTAATCGTATTTGGCCAATTGTTTGTTTCTAATAGAAAACAAAATGAAGTGGCATTTTTGACATAGAGAAGATAATCTCGTTGTTGAATGCTATTTGATCGAGCTAAACGACAATGTAAGATTGAGGGTGATATGTTGTTTGAATTGAATCTAATTGTAAATGGTGGAAATGGAAATCTACTCAATGCAAACCTAGTAGATTCATTGGTGATAACGGTTGTTGAAATGGGTTGTGTCGTTGTACGTTGAAGATCATGATGATTTAAAGACGGTTCGCCAATATCGATAAACGTTTGGTCATCTTTTTTCTTTTTATTCGTTGTGGGAGATGACTTATCATTATCCTTCGATGGAAGTAAGGTTAGAGTCTTTCGAGGTCGAGTGGTAATGAAGTAATTTAATTAAATTACTTTGACAAAATAGGGAGAAAACAAGAATCTATGCGCGGTTCACCGTGTTTCTACGATGTTGTTCCGAATTGGTTTAATCTCTACGATTCATTTGTTAATTATACTATTCCAATTATTTTGATTGCCCTATTAAATCTCAGTTTGTTTATAAGATTTATCAGGCAGAAACAACGACTCAGACGAACGGTTACAGGGCGTCAATATCGAAAAATGTTAATTCAATTACTTTTAGTATCAGCTACCTATATCATTTTTGATCTGCCCTATGTTATCATATTCATCGTACGATTAATCGATTTCACAACATTTGGAGATGCTGTTCTTTCGCCATACATCATGCGTTTAACGCTTGTTCCGTGCGTAGTCGTACCGTATGCAACACTGTTAGGTCTATCGGAATTGAAACGAAAGCTTAAAGCTCTATGTACATGGAAAAGAAGTCGTCGCGGAATCATGCCAACAAATACATAATTGACTATTTTATAACCAGCTATATGATCCTCTTATTCAAACTCGATGAAAAACACGTTCGTAATATTTATCTAAATGTGCTTTTAACTAATATACAGCTAGATCAATATCAAAAAGATTCAGTTAAACTAGACTTCCACTCGAAACAAGTTCGAGTAGAGAAGAAGAAGAAGAAGAAAAAGAAGAATTTACCATAGCAAATAAGCAAGTGAAAAGCAATAAGTCGTCTTCGACTGCATAAATGCAGTCAGCCGCCTTAATAAAATTGTTTTACGTGATTATCTATATGTTTGAATATTTGCAATAAAAAATCCTTTCTAAACACATATAACTATTTATTAAAGTTTTATCATGAGACAAAAAATGTTACTTCTCTTGGCATGGACGATTCTATACTCTAGTGGAATTAGTTTTCATTTATATGAAACAGATCGACTGTACGAAACATCTCTCGATCAAATACAATACGATTGCATATACTACAACACGAGAAATTTTGTACCTAGTCGTGAGCAATTCAGCGAAAGAAATATATATCAGATGATTGCATACTGTATTCGGCCATTGTTAGCAACAGAAGATTCGAAATCAGAAATAATCTCGAACAGTGGCCATGTCGTAATGTTTAGTGATTTGAGAGATTTAAATATAACAAGTCAACAGTTCTACAATCAATGGTCTGTTCCTGTTGATGTCGCCGAACGATACGAACTTTTCTTGCAAAATTTATCAATTTCTGATCCATACTTCGTCAATTGTTCGCCGTCATACTTTGGTGATCGATGTCAATACGAATTGACTTATATCGAAAGTATTAATAAAACATTTGCTGACATTGCTGAAAGTATCTTTTTATCGCGTTACGAATTCTCATCGGCACAACTGAATGATAAATTACTGATTACTAATTTAACGTGTTATACACATCTGGACTGTGATCGAGGTCCGCAACCATCTTGTTTAGATTGGAGAGAAGTTTGCGATGGCAAAGTCGATTGTATGAACAATGGTATTGACGAAAGTGAATGTTTCAAAATTGAGTCATACGACTGTGCTGATTATCGATGTCGCATCGGTCATTGCATTCCGAACGAATTTGTACACGATGATATTTTCAATCCTGATTGTCTTGATGGTACTGATGAACCATCTAGGCCCGATTATACGACGGAGTGTATGTTTGATCCGACATTCCGATGCGAGGAGCGTAAACCTCGACGTCCATTAGAGCTCACATGTGGTGATGGGTTTACGATTGATTTGGATAAATATAATCGATACTTTGACAACTGTCGAAATAATCGCTTTAGTTTATTAATCCGTGCGCTCTTATCAGAACATCCGGCTGATATGTCAGATAGTTGTTGGTTAGCCTTGCTATGTTTTCATCCGTTGGCCAAGTTATCTACATATCCCAAATTGAAAGATATTTGCGAAAACATTAGCAATATAAATCCGGATTTCCAGATGATCTGTCCGAAAATATTTTTCTATCCTGTGGAACCAGTCATGCTCGGTCATATACGTTTTGCTTACAAGAGCAGTAGTTATCAAAGTTTAGGATACAATTACGAACCGGATTTCGTCTGTTTTGATGAGACTTTATGTAATGGTTTTGTAGAGGCAAATTATAATATCAGTGGTCGAACGTGTGTGTCAGGAAACAGGTTCAACACGAATAATTGGGACAAAACTGCAGGTCTTATTTATGATACATTTAAGAGATGTTTGTCGTATTCATCTATACAACGACGAAATATTACGCATTGTGCAGTAGTGTCGAATTTGAAACTTGAATTCAAATTCAAATTCAAATTCAAATTAGTATCATCTATTTTGAAGTTTTCAAGTTTCAAGTTCAAGTTCAAATTCAAATTCAAGTTCAAGTTCAAATTCAAGTTCAAGTTCAAATTCAAATTCAAATTCAAATTAGTATTTTCTATTTTCATGTTTTCAAGTTCAAGTTCAAGTTCAAATTCAAATTCAAATTCAAATTAGTATCATCTATTTTGAAGTTTTCAAGTTTCAAGTTCAAGTTCAAATTCAAATTCAAATTAGTATTTTCTATTTTCATGTTTTCAAGTTCAAATTCAAATTCAAATTAGTATTTTCTATTTTCAAGTTTTCAAGTTTCAAGTTCAAGTTCAAATTCAAGTTCAAATTCAAATTCAAATTCAAATTAGTATTATCTATTTTCAAGTTTTCATACGAAAAGAACCATTTTCGTAGACAATACGCCTCCGTTCACAAACAGACACCCTCACTTAGGCATTACGCCCTCTGCTCACAAACAGACGCCCTCACCCTCACTTAGGCACTACGCCCTCCGTTCACAAACAGACGCCCTCACCCTCACTTAGGCATTACGCCCTCTGTTCACAAACAGACGCCTTCATCCTAAATCATAATCTGAACTTGAATTTGAACTTGAACTTGAACTTGAAAACTTGAAAATAGATAATACTAATTTGAATTTGAATTTGAATTTGAATTTGAACTTGAACTTGAATTTGAACTTGAACTTGAAAACTTGAAAATAGAAAATACTAATTTGAATTTGAATTTGAATTTGAATTTGAATTTGAACTTGAACTTGAACTTGAAAACTTGAAAATAGATAATACTAATTTGAATTTGAATTTGAATTTGAATTTGAACTTGAACTTGAATTTGAACTTGAACTTGAAAACTTGAAAATAGAAAATACTAATTTGAATTTGAATTTGAATTTGAATTCAAGTTTCAAGTTTGACATTTATGGCATTGTGACGATGACAGTCTATATGCTTGTGAAGATTCGTTAAAATGTATATCAAAATACCGACTTCAAGATGGTTTTGTGGATTGTCCGCACGGTGATGATGAATTAAACATTGATATTAGTTGTTCTCTACCTGACACGAAATATCGATATAGATGTGAAATTCCTAGTAACCAATGCATCGCGCGTGTACAAATTCGAGATTCGGTGGAAGATTGTGAATCCCGCGAGGATGAAATCGATCCATTTGTGGCTTTATTTCCGAAGCAACCGTTTTTTTCCAAATTATGTAATGGTATCAAAGATATTCGGCCAATTCTTATATTCAACGAGTCTTATTCGGACGAAACACATTGCGAACATTGGCCATGTGATAATATATACACGCGTTGTGATCAATTTTGGACGTGTAAAAATGGTACTGACGAGAGTCGATGTACAAATTCACTGTGTGGTTTCGATACTCATCCTTGTCTATCTCCATTCAATAATCAGTTAACCTGTTTGCCGATTGAGAAAGCTAATGACGGACAAGTCGATTGCCGTGGTGCAACTGATGAAAGATTTTTTTGTCGAGAAAATAAACACGTAAGATAAACACATTATGAACAGACCGTTGCTAATTCATTTCTATGTTTACAGTTGTCTTCATCTGTCAGTTTTTATCGATGTTGGAATGCAACGACATGTATTGATCCTCATTTTCTTTGTTCTTTGTATGATGGTAAACCAAAGTGTGAATTTGCTGATGATTATCAATTCTGTTCTGAAATAAACGATACTAACTTTGGCTTTTGCAGTCTTCATTTGAAGAAAAACGAAGAAATAACCGTAGCACAACGAGTTCTATGTGGTCTTGTTGCACCACATGAAGAAATTGAAGAAGTAAAAAATATCTATCTTTCTCTCGATCAATCGAATAATTATCCAGTTACATTATCTTATAATGAGAATGTTAATACAACACCTACAAAAACGGGTTCTCTTAACCATAACGCATCATTAGTTCCTTTTGAAAGAGCATGGATATGTAATCGTGGTATTCCTCTACAAATGAACAATGAAACTCGGTGTCTCTGTCCACCAAGCTTCTATGGATCACGATGTGAACGCCAAAATCAACGTGTTAGTTTGACAGTTCAATTTCGAAAACAAGTTGGATTTGCATGGAATGCTCTCTTCACAATTTCTACAACATTGATTGATACCAATGAACATCAGATCGAATCTTACGATCAAATACTCTATATACCTTCACGAGATTGCAGTGTAAAATATAATTTCAATCTTCTCTACAGCAAACGACCGAAGGAAAAATCGCAAAATTATAGTATTCGGATAGATGCCTACGATAAATATGAACTTACTGATCATATTAGTTGGCATATAGATATTCCTCTACTATTCTTACCAGTCAATCGTATATCAACTCTACTAGAAATGCCTGCTAGGAAAAGTGTAATACATTCAACGAATGAATACTCTCTTTCTCATATGACGTGTGATTGTGCTGCTGGATCTAGATGCGTAGGCAAGACGACCACTAATCGATCGATTTGTATATGTCCACTTGAGAAATTTGGCCGCCGTTGCTTTCTGACACGTTCCTCATGCGGTCGGAAACCGTGTCAACACGGAGGAATATGTGTACCGACCGATGATCGTATATTAGAAACAAATTTGACATGTTTATGTCCAGACAATTATTTTGGAAAGTTTTGTGAATATTTCAAAAGAAAAATAGATATTACATTTACAAATGGTTTAATGATACCACCAGCAATCATTGCACATTTTATCACTGTACCTAATAAACTTGTACCACCTGTTCACACGACGCAATTCAAGAGAAGCAAAATCAACGAAGATTCGATTGTTTTGCTTGTCGATTTTATTTATCATATGCTTTTCGTTGAAATCGATCGCAAGTACTATTTAGCTGCTCTTCAACAGCAAGGTATTTCTTCGAATAGTGTTCAAACGGCAATAGATCCATCTCGTCGATGTCCTCACATTCGTGAACTGTTAAATTCGACCCTCTTAGCTCATCCTATGCTTCGACGAGTGAAATACTATCATTCAGTTTGTCAAAGCCAATTAGTTTGTTTCTATGATGAAGTTTATCTGTGTCTATGTACGATCGATCGACATGCCAATTGTTTTCATTTCGATCATCATAATACGGCTGTTTGTCGAAGTGCAGATAAATACTGTGAACATGATGAAGCGCAATGTTTCGAAGATCACACTATTTGTCCAAATTCTCTTCTTTGTGTTTGTCCCGAATGTACTTATGGCGCCAAATGCCAGTTTTCGACGACACGCTTTGGCTTCTCACTCGATGCAATTATTGGCTATCATATTCAACCTCATGTACCACTTACTCAACAAACAAGTGTTGTTCAAGTGAGCATTGCGTTGACTATGAATATATTTATACTAGGTTCTATCAATGGAGTTTTGTGCATTTTAACATTTAAAAGTCGCGTTATTCAACAGTTTGGATCGGGTGTCTATCTTTTATCGACGTCAATCGTATCTATTTTGATAATTCTTACATTTCTATTAAAATTTTGGCTACTTCTTTTATCACAAATGGCTTTTTTCATCAATCGTTCATTTCTTTTATTTCATTGTTATACAATAGACTTTTTCGTTAAAACTCTACTCAATACAGGTGATTGGTTACATGCATGCATTGCTGTTGAACGAGCGGTAACTGTCGCTAAAGGAGTTAATTTCAATAAGATAAAGAGTAAACGTGCAGCTAGATGGGTTGTTGGCTTTGTTCTTTTAATGACAGTAGCAACGAACATTCACGATCCTGTTTATCGACGTCTAGTCGATGATGGCGAGGAAGAACAACGTCTCTGGTGTATTGTTTCATATCCGAAGAATTTCGAGCGATTAACATTAATTATGAATATTTTCCATTTTTTTGCTCCGTTTGCAATTAATCTTTTTTCGGCTCTGTTTATTCTTAATCAACTGGCTCGACAACGATCAGCTATTCGCAAAAATCAAACATATTGGCGTCAATTCAAAAAAGAATTCATGGAATCAAAAAGTCTACTTATCTCTCCTGTTATTCTCGTTATTCTCGCTCTACCACGTCTGATCATCACATTTACATCGGGCTGTATGAAATCAGCTCGTGATCCATGGATATTTTTAACAGGTTACTTCGTATCATTCGTACCGTCTCTAACAACGTTCGTTGTATTTGTAATACCATCATCCGTTTACAAGAAAGAATTCAATGACTTAGTATTACAACCATTTATCACTTTCATTCGACAAACTCGAGGTCATTGATTGATAACAAACTTTTTGTTTTGAAAATATAATCAATTTAAAAATAAAAAAAATGATTGATAGTATGCCTTTTTATTAGTATTCTTTATATGGCTGTTGATGCAGCTATACCCGAAACCTATTATGAAACAGCACGGTTTTGTTTGCTTCGAGTGTCTTCGACAGAACCACGATCATTTTCAAAATTCACTTTCGTCGAACTGGCAAAACAAGGCATTACAAGTGAACAATTGTACTTTTGGTCGGCACCATTTGATCTCATTGAACGGTATCAATTATCACTAGACAACAAAGATTTATCATATTACTCATCATTCGATAAAAGTATTATCAGTTATTATGTGAATATGTTTAATGATCCATTTATTTTAACATGTTATACACATTTAAAATGTAACATCGGTTCACCATTATTATGTCTCGATTGGCGAGATATATGCGATGGAAAAATCGATTGTATCGATGATGGTTCCGATGAAGATCTTGAGGGTGAGTTTGATGTGAATTCGAATAAGAAAGGGTCTAAATAAAAGATCCGATCGCGAAGGATTCATCTATAATCATTTTACGTGTCCACATATGTGTATATATAATGAATAAAATTGAATTCGTCCACTTGATATGCATAACTTACGGTAAGTGATAGCGTACTCATATTGACACTTGTTATTATAGAAAAAGAACGATAGATTGTTGCGACCGATGACGACAATCGTTCTCATATTTACTTCTTATGCATATCTTTTTTCTTCCATCCAGAAAGTATTTCATCGCTTGCCTTCTTTTGTAATCTATGACATGGATATATGCATATGACGAGAGAAAAGCACACAGAAGAAAAGAACAAATAAAAGGCGCTGATATTATGCATAATATTTAGATGTAAATATTTATAATCTATTCTGTTTCGTGTACACAAAAGAAAAGTGTTTTGTCTGAAAAGTCATTGAATTCAAGTCAGTTAACTAAATTTTAGAAAGAAAACATGTCAAATTATCGTTGTTATCTGATTTTATTATTCATGATAATTGCCATCTATCATAACTGTTCCTGTAGCACAAAAGATCTGCGTATTTATACAGAATCAACTGGTTACAAATGTTTCTGGCAAGGATTAGCACCATTTTGTTTTTTACGTCACGGTTGCCCAATAGGAATGACAACTATGAAAATTGACAAACGTGGTGATAGCGGATATTGTTAGATTGGATTCAAGACCTATTGTTGTCTTGTAAATTGACGTAAGCTATCGATCGTTAAATTATTCGATATGTATTGTTTCATCTTTCAAGATACAATAACAACGACAATTACAATGTTCTAGTTGATGCTACCAAACGAGTCAGTGTTGCAATATTACGTGATTTTCAAATTCAATTCATTATGAAAACTGTATCTTTTTCGTGATCGAACTACTCGTTTGTTAAAGATCCAATAACTTTGCCGACATTTTAGTACACCCTCACCCTCAAATGTTTTTTTCAAATACTGTTTTATATAGATTTCTCTGCTATAAAACCATCCGTAATGTATTTTATCAAAAGTGTTCGACATACATAGTTTCAAATTACGAATTGACAAAATCTGAAAAGTTGAGAAATATGCATTTTGTTCGTATTTCGATCAGGGTTGCCAAATCGAAACTTCAGAAATCAGGATTTTATCAGGACATTTTGTTTTCAAAATCAGGGGAAAAATCAGGAAATGTGGAAAAAAGCATACTTTTCATCAATTTTCTACATTTTATCGCCAACATTCAAGTTTTAAAACATATTTCTATGTATTAAAGAAAGGAGGGGGTGGAATGTTTGAGAGAACTTCGAAATTCATCATTTCGTTCAAAATTTTCGATTTTTTATTAAATAGACTTGTTTTGAAAAACGTTTTCTCAGCTGTTCAAAAAAACTAAAATAAGAAAATCTAGAATGTTCTACGGAGATCACTCGTATGAGTGTCTATTTCTATCCTATCTTGTCTGGTAGAGTCGTTTACAAACTCCTAAAATCATTATAGTCATTGGATTTGGCTAATAATTCTTATGGAGAAAACTTATCGACAAAATAGGATTTTTACTTTTGAAAAAAGTGTCTATTCGTCTGAGAAAATTACTTTCGCCTTTATCACTCAAATTGTACTATCAGAATGTAGAAAGAAAAGCAATGGAAGTATTGGTACTGCTGTTTTTACTTTATCCTACATACTTAGAAACGAAACAAAAATATTACACTTCCTTTGATTAAAAGTTGACAAAAGTGACTTTATAAAAACATGGTCTCATGATGATGATGATGATGACAGATTTGATATTTTGCTAATCGTATTTCGTGATGAAGAGATATTAAATAAGAAAACGGATTTTTCCCTCTATTATCTAATCTTGAGCAACTATTTCATTGAAAATATTTGATTGAATCGAAATTTTGTATATGGTTAGAGGAAAACTGATGAGAAAAAATGCACTGTTTTTCATGAATATTATACCCAACAGCTGAATAGATGCAATCATGTCGCAGATAATTAACCAGGGAAAACAATTTAAATCAGTAGAAAATTAGAGAAATCAGCTCCTGAAATCAGGAGGTTTGGCAAGTCTGCTCACAACTACTGGTTGATGAGACCGTGAAATTCGGTCGAAATCCGGATCGTGGCATATCCAATTGTAGACCTCAACACCGTTCAAAAGTCCCAAATTCTCATCTTTTGCTAGCTGAACTAAAAGATCGAAGTTTAGTTTGTTTTATTCCATTCTTCCTCGTATATTTCAACTTTTTGAATATCGATAAAACAAATGAAGATATGCGTATATGAAGAGTGTCAAGTGTTAAGATTCAGATCTGTAAGTCATTCTACTACTGTATCAAAACTGACTTTTCATATAATTTTGTTTGTATTTGCAATTTTTTCTCAACTTGGTTACAATACAGTGTGTATATTTTGGTATAGACGCCAGCCACCGAGAGAGAAAAAAGTCGATGGAAGCATATATTTATGTTCTCTTTCGTCGAAAGTCAGTGTATTTTACATATAGCATACTCAAAAAGCAACGTTGGCTTGTAAAGTAAAGATTTGATGAAAGAGAACGGATAATAGTGCATTTTGTTTGCCGTCATCAGCGAATTTTTTCCCACTTCGAAAAAAACGACGTAAAATCAGCAAGCGTCAGTGTCGATGAAAAGACTATTATAGTCCTGCAATATAAATCGTCTTCTCCGATATTACTATTAAATGCAATCGATCATGTAATAATTGTATAATTTGGTCAATTGAGGATGTCTTTTAAAATCGAAAGAAATTGATCTTTAAAGGTTAAAAACTAAGTTAGATTTGAATTAGAATAATGCTAATAAAATAATCAATTCTCGTCTTATTTGTCAATACTCTTCTTTTGTGCATGTATGCTGATTGAATATTCCATCAAATAATCGGATATTTGTAGAAAATTTTTTTTTCAATTGGATAGATTGTTTCCAAAAAAGACAAAATTGGTAATTCAAACTTAAAAATAAATAACAAAAATTCTTCACCAGAATAATGAACATTTGAATTTGAAAATCTTTCTCAAGCATTAATTTCATGGGTTATTTTCGAAATAGAGAATATTTAACAATACTAATCGTTTTTTGGATTATTAAAAAGTCTAATATCGATGTTATATGCTAAATGAAGACGAGATTTGAAAAGGAACGATTGCGTACTCCGTTTATACTGAGTTTGAAAGAAGCAATCAGAAGTTTTCTAATGCAAAAAGAGAATACAAAAATATCCATTACTGCTTTTAATTGAACGAAAAAAAGCTGTTTCAATGAGAGGGCGAGTACACTTGAAACACTTTAATGGTTACGAATAAAAAAATGCATGCAATTAATATCATTTCACTGATTTTGCATTGAGCTAATCAAATCTCTCTCAACATTCTCTGCTTTAAAAAGTAAAGTATAAATTCTGGCAGTTAACTTTAATCGATGTTTCAGTATGATAAATAGTTAACGGAAACGGCATTTATTTCTGCCGAAAGAAGAATAAATATCATAAGTAAAATATATATTTCATCTAAATTGATTGTTTTTGAATACTAAGGAGAAAATAAGTCTCACATAAAGCAAATTCAATGAATTGGTTTTTAGCATAAGATATTAATTTTTAGATGTTCCAAGCATACTCTGTTCCAGACGTTGACGCGGTAATTGTTTCTCAATCAAGATACGTATTATGTGAGTTATATTTTTTCCGCGAAGAAAGTCATCTGATTTGCTTCCATTGTGTTCAAATATAGATGTGTTTTTCTTGCAAAAAAGTATTTTCACAATTTTTCATTGGACGATATAGGAAAGAGAGAAAATTATGGAGAAATGAACGGTCCTGAGTACTAATATTTGCTGACTATGCATGCCTTTTCTCGTCATTCTCATTTCTTTTGAACGGACATCGACAACGATATATTAGTTTTTCAAAATTTTTCAGAGTTTTTCGTGAAGGAATTTCGCAATGATAAGTGTGTCATTAGAACGAGTGTAGTACTTTTATGTAATCAATATTGTTAATAGGATTCTGTTCATATCGATAAACGGTCTTTGCACAAGATATAACAATGAAAGTTTTCATAAGCTGTTTCTTCCTCGTCTAATTCTCTTTTTTGCCCAATAAGTTTTCATTATTTGCCATTTTATTATCATTTACCAATAGCTGTATGTGCCAAGAACAAACAAGTCGAAGAATTAAGAAGATGATCAATGAGGCAGAATGAATTAATAAAGAAAGAAAAGAAACACTCAATGATAGAGAGAAGTTCATTCACACATGGTGTGGCTCAATCGAACAGTTGACGTCGTTCATCGTTCACCGAGATTTGTAATGCTAATCGTGTTACATTGTTTAAATCTGAAGCAACAGATTGACTTATCGTTATATGATCTCATTTCCATTACCTTTCTCATGAATTCTTTCTACACATATTAATCTTTCTATTCGTATAACTTTTATCTTATCAATAAAATATTGATTGTATACTTGGAGTAAACAATCAAACCAAACTCATTGTCAACTCAATAGTCAAGAATTCAGCAAACGAATCAGCTTTTTTTTCGTTATTTTATTTTTTTATTTCTAATTTCGTATAAAGCTAATTACATGCCACTACACATACATATAGAAAAATCATCAAATAAATCAGTTCTTTATTCTCGTGGAATTGGATAATGATAGGCAACAATATACCTTAAAACCGATCCAACAGTATGCACCATCACCAAATTTGTCCGTTTTTATGGTCGTCATACGTGGTGGACAGCCAGCACTAATGAAACAAAACGGAGCGTTTCCAGTCCAAAGACATTTGCGATCCAATCCTTCCAAATAAACTCGATACTTTTCTCCTTCGTGAGTTATTTCGTAGCTATTTGTTTCTTTGTCTGTGCAGGAAACATCATCGTACGTGATTATAACTAAAAATAATATAACCCAAAACATTCTAGAAGTTTCCATATTCTGCATCTAAAATTATATAAATAAATCGTACGTTAGATAAATTGATTTAATGGCAAAATAACGTGTCTTAACTAAAATATATCATTCATGCAATATTTCTACTGTATATGGGAGATTTGTTTTAAAATTTCAAAAGTATTTCTTTGCTTTCTTTGCCGATGATTCAAAACAATATGTCGAACTGTACTAGGAGATGTCTGTCATAAATTCTAATACGAACGTGTTATTCAAAAAATTAAGAATATTATTATCTTGAAATATATAATGGGAATAGACCTAGAATCAAACTTTTGTAAAATATTCGTTTTAAAGTTTACTGCATACTTTCTCTTGTGTAATTCGATGCGTTCTATATGATCGTCATAACTAGATAAAACGCCAAAGAACAGTTAGTTGTATAGATATCAGAAAAGAAGAATGAATATATCCTTACCAGATAGATAATATATATATTATGTAGTTATTGCGTCCTTTTCTTTTACACTATATCGCTTACGATATGACATATCGTTATAGATCGTCCTTGTTGCATCTTTTAGAACAGTATAATTACATTAATGTCAAATTCAATATATATTTCCGTTCTTTCCTCTACCATATCTATGCCCATATTCATTGTATATGCGTGTGTATATTTATTCTACTCTTTTCAACAATTTTTATTTTATTACCTTTTTGAATGTCAGTCACAAAACAGAACTCAGAGAACGAATCGATTGCGTACTACAGCATAATCTTAAATTATTCGAAATCCATTAACGTCTTTTCCAAATAAACGAGACATAATCTTCGTCAATTAGTGAAACATTTTGTTCAGAGAGAGACAAGAAAAATAAATTCTTTCAAACATATAGTCTAAATGTCATTACAAAAACATCAATGATTGTTTATTTTTTCCTTGATTTGTTGTTTTTAGCAACTACTAACAATAAATCTCATAATAATTCATCAGGTATTACATTCTTGTTCTCATATTGAACGTATAAATCATCAATACATTGCTGAATCGCTTGAGCTCTTTTTGCTTGTGAACAAGCTGCGAGAAAACCGTTCATTTGAAGCAGTAATTTAATCGAGTTTGACAAAAAAAATATTCATAAAGTTCGTTATTTCTTAAAAATTTGTAGAAATCTGGTGTTTTTGTGTACTCAAAAAATGTCATTATTTCAGCCTATTTTATCGATATGTCCGCTAACATTTTTTTAAAACAAAAGCTACCAAGATGAATTTTTGATATGTTATACAACTTTTAATCCTTGAGAAACTGACAAGAAAATATCGAGAAAAAATCATATCTTCGAGATGATCAACGTCCCAAATGCAAATTTCGTTAGATATCTAAAAGAAAATTAAGTGAATAGTACATTAAATCGTATTATAGTAATAATCAGGACTCTATTCCAGATGAAATCACAAAAATTTTCTAGAAAAGTTCAAGTAAAAAATTTGGTCTACTATATGCCTGAGGGGAAGTAGGGGGAAAGTAGAGAAAAATTGAAACAAAAAATTTTTTGGATAGTTTATTCAAAATCAATATGTCGTGAATTATTTAACTATTATATGTTATTCTGAAGTCAGAAAAATCTCATAAGAATTAAATGAAACTTTGTTCATTTTATAATCATGCAGAAGACAGAAGAGCTCCAAATAAGTGTCACAAAAGCTTTGAATTCATTTGTAATGAGCATTCTATGAAGTGACTTTTTAAAAACCTGTTCGAAATAAATACATAATACACTACTTAATTATTTCAATCTCGGGACGAATAGAATTATGACAAAAAAAACATATATTAGTAAAGTATCATTTTATCTGCAAAAAGCAGGTTTAGTAATACGAAGGCAAAAAGTATCCTAAAATGATTTTAATGATCAGATACTATTTATCTGTCTTTTAAGAAATCCTACAAAATCAGGTCTGTTATTTTGGTTATGCACAAGTAGATATGAAGACCATAACCAATATTTATTTAGTTTTTATTATTGATTATGCAAAAAATTATCATCATATAATCCTAACAGTGTATCATAATAAAAATAAAGAGACACAAAAACTAACACATAAAACCAAAAGATACTGAAAAAATCATCGAAAATAAAATTTTATGAATATAGTCAATATTTATTAGTTATAATTTCTTTACTCTCTGGCTACACATATTCACTTAATTCCGCAAACAAATCATCTCGTAAAATTTGAGTTTGCACAGATATGTATGTCTTACTATATGTCTTTCTTCGTGGTGTACTGTTGTTATGTTCTGCACTGCAAGCATTTGATTGATGTTTTGGTACGCATAGAATATACTGTAACACTGTTATTGAGCAAATGATTAAAAAAAATAAGAATACTACTGCTATGAATATTTTGATTTTGGTACGGTGGTTCTGATATAAGCTATTTATCCAATTCACATTACAATATGTATCACATTCAGATGACGAGGGAGTTGAGCATGTACAATTAGTATTGGTTGAAATTGGTTTATTCTTCGATTCCACGGTATCAGCTAAATTTTTCTTGTTTTTATTAACGTTGGACATTAGATCATTTATATAGATTGTAAGACCAAATAGTATGATTGGTATAGTAACACTTACAATTACACCTATGATAGCTGATTTTCGAATTGTACGACGTACACGAGGTTATGAATATAATTCGATTCTTAAAAGCTGAACATCGTTTATCACCTATATCATTTACATTACTGCGAAAAAAATAGAAGGAGACGAGATCCTTATATTTTGTTACGCATTTTAGTTATTTTTTTCTATAAAACATGCATCAGATGTCATGCAATATCAGCCATTCAGTCGAGGACTAAGTGAGTCGTTGCGATGAGCGTTACTTATTCATTATAATCGACTAATTGTTGGCACATGCAATCGATGCAATGCTAAGAATGAATTAATACGCAAGAAACCAAAACAATGGCAATTAAAAGATCAGGCAAGCAGAAACAAACGAAAATATTTAAATTTTCTCGGTAAGTTCAACACAATATAATTCTGACGCATTTCATAGTTTGATTAAAGATCGACAACGAAATCTGCATAATATCGATCAATCCAATTGAAACTTTAATGATACTACAAAATGAAGAAACAACAATATTCTAACTAATTACTTTTTATTCACATATCCATATCAAACTGTTTAAAACGTTAGTCAATATACTAATTATCATATATGATCTTTTCTTATCAATAAATAAACACAAATAATACATAAATCATCAAAAATATTCACCATTTTATGAAATCAATCTATTTCGTTTTAGATAAAAATATACTACCTAAAACAACAACAATTGAATGGAAATCGGCAATTATTTCACGGGCGAAACCGGTCATGGCAAGCTGTCCTCACCCTCAACACCCTCAACGAATACATTATCATTTACAGCCTATCGCATGATAGTCACATCACAACGTGGAGTTGATCGTTGTACTCAATTTTCTGAAATGCATTTATATAAAATATTGTCAACTAACTTGTCTCTATTTCACTAAACTTAAATACCTAATTCGTCAATGGTAAAAGTTAATATTAGACTTGAACGCGATTAAGAAGTAAATATTTTAAAATAAATTTATTCAATTATTCAAATCAAATATATTTTGTTTTTAAATGTATAATCAATCAAATAAAATAAAAAAATCTCGTTTTCAAGTACAAAAAAAATATTTTTTAGTTATTAATAGTAAAACTTTTTGATTGTCCACTATATTGTTCTTTACCAGATATATTATTTTTAACACCTAAATGACGTAAACGATAAAGATCTTGTCCAATTGATTGTGTTATTGGTATATCCCATTCAACTGTAATAATACTATGATCAATTGATTCTCTTTTCCATATAAATCTTGTTTCTAAATCATCATCTGTTAATATAGGTACCCATGTTTGATTAATAAATTTATCAACATATAAATAAGATTTTTCAATAAAAAGATCATTACGTGGATTAGCTCCCCACCATGAACAAATAACTGTATCACCAGGTTTATATGATGAATTAACATCAGTTATAATATCACCAAATTTCTTTCCAATTGGAACACCTATTTAAAAAAACAACAGTTTAGAATTTAATTTAAGATTTATATATATACCATCCCAAATTGGTGGTAAAACATATGAAAATGTTTTTCCTCTCATATCAAATGGTGTTGGTCCACTAGGTACTGATTGATTTAAAGCTAATTTTGTTACTAAATCATCAAATATTTGTTGATAAGCAGCTAATGTATGTGGTCCATATAAAGTTGATCCTCCTTCATATCGTTGTTCTTGATATTCTTCATATGTTGTAATATAATGTGAATAACTATTTGAAAGACCAGCAATAACAATATGACTATCTGATGTCCATGTACCCTTTTGAAATAAATAAATAAATCAAATATTATTTTAGTTGTTTCTTACTGCATTTTGTAATGCTCGTTTAATTGTTAATTTTAATCGTCTTCCACTCATTGTTGTAAATTCTCCTGGTACACCAACAATATATAATTGTCCAATTTGAAATATTTGATGAGGTAAAACAAATGGTACCCATTCAATTGGTTTCATAAGACCAACATCAATTAAAATTGGTTTTGGTGCTTGACATTTAATTTGTTCTGGTGTTGGTTTTGATAAAAATGATGAAACAAATTGCCAAAAAACATTTGTTGAATTTGTTCCTTGTGTAAAATTAAAATCGCCATGTCCGTCTGTTGCACCAGCAGCAAACGAATAACCAAGTGCAGCTTGACATGTTGTTTCATTACGTCCTGTTGATGTAAAACGACTATCAACATGTACTGTCTATAAATAAATTAAATATTTTGTATTTAGTTATTTATTCATTTATTTATTTACTTGCATATCAACATAAACATGTCGATAATTAACAGTTATATTTCCATTCAAAAATATTTCAGCTTTATCATATAAATCTTTTGCTGCTTCAAATTGTCTTTGTCCAATAATTTGATTTGATTCATACATTGTATTACCAGGTCCAAAAGCAATACATTTTTCATTTCTTCCATTACATGTTGATGTTACAAAATCACATGGTAAACCAGTATCAATACATTTCGGACCTTTTAAATTTGGACTAACATCACCTTCATTACTTTGTCCAAAAGCAGCAACAAATTTTCCTTGTCCAGGTAATGTTCCAGGTGGATTTTTAAGTTTTTCAAATAAATATGATGCATAACCTTTATTATCTCCAGCAACTAATAAATTTGAACTATTTAAACTAACTGCATGAACAGGATAAAAATTAATTATTCCAATTTCATTTTTTCCATCTAATGATTCAAATTTTAAAACAGTTATTTCATGATCTGTATTAAATGGATATTGATCTTTATCAATATTATTTAAATAAGATGCTGGAGAACGATTAATATTACCATTTTCAACTTCACCAATATTAATTTTAATTCTACCTGGTTGAAGATTTTCATGTGCACGTATTATTGATTGAACAATACCATTAACACATGATTCCCAATTTTCTTTAACAAAACCAAATGTTGTTATATCAACAAGAGCTGTACCACCAGTTCCACCAGGTGTTGAATGTGTATGAGTACCACTCATTAAAATATTTTTATCTGTATATAAATTAGGACCATATGTTTTATTTAAACGATCAACAACTTCTGTTTTAACAATTTGAAAACCCATTCCATTATCAACTGATACATAAACAACACGATTTTCTTGTTTATTTATATCACCAATTATAAATGCACGAGAACGCATTCGTTGTAATAAACCACGACCTCGTTGTTTTGGAACGGCATAACCCATAAAACCGACTAATAGAAACAAAATAAAAAATAACAACAACAACAACAAGAATTAAAATTTACTTTCTGCTACTTGACCAGTTACATCATAAATTCCAGCACCAATCTATAAGATATATTATCATAATATTTATTTCAAAAATTTAAATTGTGTCTTTTTTTTGTTCACGTACTAAAAATTGTCCAGCAGCATCATTTTGTTTTGCTATAGTATAATTAATAAACGATAGAATTAAAATGTATATTGATAAATATAATAGATGAATCTTCATTAGCCAAAGATGAATAAAATAATTCTAATTATGTATCTACAAATAATATTTACAATTTATTTGGTCTTTTTTTTGTTTTTTCATTATCTAAAGATCAAATGAATCTTTAGTATAGAAACTTTGTCGTAGCTATTTAAAATCCTTTTTTTTTCAAAACTATCGACAGGTTTTTATGAATAACAATACTCCTCGAGTCGCTCCCATTTTATTATGTTACTTAGAAAGAAACAGATAAAGAAAGATAACATAAGTTGCAATTTCATCTTATGTCAACACCTACGATTTGGTTTATTTATATTTTTTATCAGGTATATGTTTTTTTTCTACATCGAATTACTTGATAATATACTTTGTTTTATCACAAGTCGCAAGCTTGATATTAAAAAGAAGAACGTAAATGAATACAATCTCATTTCAAAGATCGATGTATTTTTAGTTGAAAAAAAAAGAAATACGTCGACTGGAACAAAACAACTGTAGATCATAGACTGATAAACAATGAAAATTAAAACCAAGATCAATATATATATATGATTTATATTTTGATTAGGAAATGATAAAAATATCTTGAGGATGTAAGAGTGAGATCATTATCATTTAAACGTTCTTTATGAAATTTATTGAATAATTAATAACTTTTTCTATTGTTTATAATAAAATGAAAGAGCACAAATCATAGTTATAAATGAAATAAAGAACCAAATGTTAAGTGTGATATGGAAGATCATCATAGAGAGAATAGTGGTGACAATTAGTGAAAATGAAATGACAAATAGTCGAATAATGTTCAATGTATGTTTGATTACTACAGACATGCATAGACCATTGAATGCTTGACTCAATATAATCAACCATGTATATATTGAGAATCCAGTAAAGGGATTGACTAGATCAATTGCATTAGAGTTGATCAGAGTTGCACCAAGAGCGACTATCATATTGAAAAGAGTACCATAGACATAGATAAACATATTTTGTAAGTGTAATGATTCGTTATAATTCGTTTTCAAAATCCATTCATTGTAGACACCAGCCAATCCACTCAATATACAATATGTCACTATCATAGGAATGCCAGTCGGATGAATATACATTTCTGACATAACATGAGATGATACTATCCTTGTTGAATTGTTCAGTGTGTCTAAATTCGAAGAAAACAAAAAAACACATAAAAATCATAAATAATAATGGCAATACTTAAACTATAAGATAGTCCACTGAAAAAGAGCAGACTAAGAGCTAACCATCGTTGTCTTGTCAATTTTTGTTTGATAATCAATCGATAGAGAATAGCTATAGTTATGATTTTGAAATCTGACAAAATTTGGTAGGAAGCCGAATCCATATACAATTGCATATGAACAGCAAGGTTATTATTAATAAAATATAATAAACTTAGTATCGAACAGGGCTGTTACAGGGTGAATCGAGGTGATAATATCTCGTATGATATCATCCCTCGATCACCCTTGTTCGGTGATATCACTCTCTCTTCTTCTCATTCTCTCGAATAAGAATCTCTAACACCACCAAAAAGATGTTCATGTGATTGGCAAGAAGTTGATAATGCCTATTATTATTTTGATGATTATTCAAATAATATTCCCTTTTCTGAAAGAAAGGGTTATAGGCTTCTAAAATGGGTAGGAAAAAGTCTTAAAACTTTGTTTGTCCCATCCAGTCAGGAAACAGTACGTATTATAGTGACTAATATTGACCATTTATAGTCCGAAGTTAGTTGCATCCTAGGCTATCGGGCTCGGGGAGTTCGAATCTGATGTCGGAACATCAAAATTTTGATGTTGATATTTACAGCGGACATCTTGAGCGGCTAGTAGTGAATAGCGGAGCAGAGCGACGCTGACGAGCTGCTAGACGTTTGTTGAGAACATTAGCGAGTTTTGGAAGAAAATCACAAGTGTAGCTGCGCTTGTTGTCGGAGTGGATCTATTTACTGGAACGCATGTTGCTAGAAAAATTAAGATGATAGCTGTATCGCCTATATTTGTAGGTGAAGAAGAATTCTGATTTTCCTAAAGAAAATGTTACATAAAATTGGTCCAGTAGATTTGCTAATAAGAGTATATGACATGTGTGTGTCTTACAGTTTGAGATAGAAAAACTTGAGTAATAGAGAAGCTGTGGGTAGTAGATCATCAGATAGGCATCAGCAGAGAAGCGTAATGAGTTGGTGTTTCTGTGGGAAACTTTGATTGCCACCAATGTTAGATTCTTAATAAAGTATAGAAACTATACGTATTTGGGTTAATGTGAAGGTTAGTAGTTGTTCAACAAAAAATACACGTGGATGATAACTGAGGATGTACGATCAACTGAGATACCGATAGAAGATTAAGATTTCAGATTTGCCTTGCAGTAGAGAGTTAGCAACGTTAATGTTCCGTTACTTGTTGTTAAAGAAAGAGTGAGTATTTTGAGAAATGACAATTTTTTAAAGTTTAATCAGAGGGAATCGTATAGGACAATTTCATTGTTTTCTCGAACATTTTTATTGCTGTCGATGAAGTCTCTTGAGGGAAGAAGGAAGTTTTGATGTAATTGAAGTATTCTATTAACTGCGATAAAACAAGATCAAGTATCAGAGAGCTAATTAATTTATAAGCTTTTGGATTTCAGTTTTCTGTATTGAAAAAAGTGGCTATATTAGTAAGTTTCACTGATACAGTGCGAGAAATTTTGTATATGCGTTATAAAGAAAGAAAGATTGAGCCGCTCGAGTCGTGAGAGGCGGACCGTAGGGACGCTGACGAATGACGAGGTGCGGCTTACATTTATTATTATGGTGAACAGTAATTTACGAGTACTCCATGTGCTCAGTTTATATTGAAAGAATTGTGCCTTTAAAGAACTGACTGAATGAATCAAATGACTATTAATAGAGTATACTGATCCTCATGAAAATTAATTAGCTCTATTCCTTTAATGAAATGCATAGTTCATTATGATTATGGAGTTTATATTTTCTAAAATTCTATGTTGAAATATCTCTGCAGAAGAAGAGTAATTTATTTGTTATGTTTTATGTAATGTTTAGCGCCTCGAGTCGTGAGTGGCACTTCTGTTGATCAAAACAACGCTTAATATCAATAATACTATATATCTGTCTTGTAGTAAATCTCTTTCAGAAAAGGGTCTGCGAATCCCTGGGATGAGCGCTACTTGTTTACTTAATGACTATTCTTTTAAGTCTTGTTGGTGGTCTTTTCACTGCTTTTAAAATTATTAGTTCATTTATAGTTTCAATCATTTTCCGTGAACGTAGTAGACAAAATGAAGGTAATAATCGTATTATTCGTTGTCAATTGTTATTTGCATATCTTCGTTCATTACCATTTCAAATTCAAAAAATTCTTATGACACTTAAGTTATACAAAGAACATGGTCAATCAGAAAATGAACAACGTATTCATATACAACGACAATCAACACGTTTATATTTATTTCTACTCATATTAATATTGATTATCTTAGCTATATATCAAACAATATCAATTAATATGTTCACTAAAACAATTACAAATCCATCGTCGATAATATTCAAACATTTATATGCTGAACATTCAGATATGTTAATTTGTCCGTGTAGTCAAATTTCAATGAATTGAATGGATTTATTTATTCGGATTTTCGTACGACAGCACTTGCACATTTTCGATTACTTAGTTCTCTATGTGAATTAGCAAATGATACATTGAATAATGCTAAGAATTCATTTTTATCCAATAAATTACTTAGTACGAAGATTATTTCCTATGAAGATTTTATTAATCAAATTCAAGTTGCTATTGAACTATTTCAATTGAATGCTCATTCGACATTTATTCAAACACTTCGACTTACTTCTGCGACAATAAGTGCTAATGCATTGATTACTATATATTCAACTAGTTGGAAATTCGTTGTCAATGAAGTATTAGAGGGTGCAATCTTGCCGACACAACCAATGACATATAATCATGAGAATGGAACTTGTTCGTGTGGAATAAGTAGTGATTGTTCACAACCAGCTTCAATTTATGAAAATAATACAGAAATTATGTTCATTCCGGGCATTCGAGTCAATCAACTCTTGAATGTCTTTATGATCAACAGTGTATTGATCTATTAAGAAATATCTTTAACATTTCGACATCATGTTTTGCTCTTAATAATCAAAATCAAAGTAAATTCTATGTAAATACAAGCATATATTCGATAGCTGATGCATTGTTTATTGAAAAATGGTCTACGAATATATCTTATGAAGAATTTTTTCAAATATGTAGATCAACAATGTGTTCATATTCATATTTACAAAGAGCTAATTTAGTTTATGTTTTAACAACGTTTATTGGTCTTTATGGTGGTCTTACCATTTCATTAAGATTACTCTCACCTATTCTTATACAATTTTGCAAAAAAATTATCATGCCAATAAAGAGATTGTTTGAGAATAGAATCATACCTGCAACAAATTAACAAATACAAATCTTTTACAATTAGTTCTTATCTGATTTCGTAAACCTTTCTTATTAATAAAAATTTCCTATATCCCCGATTTTATCACATATTTCTAGTGGCTTTTTTTTGTGCTTGTTTCTTATGAATCATCGTCAAGTTCAATAGATCAATATATCTACTTTTCATTCGATCTAAATTATTCAATTAAAAAATCAAAGAATGACTAGTTTATAATGTGAATTGACAGTTAAAGTGTTTATTTTTTAGCAGCAGAACAAGAAATTTTGATAAGTAAAAACATTATTGTACCAGCAATGCAGCTTTAGCTTTTGATAGTCTATCTCGTCTTCTTTTCTCACCAAGTGCCACAGTCTTGGCTTCTGAAGATGGTTTGCAATATTTTAAACGAATAGCCATGCCAACGATGTGTTTATAAATGAAGTTTTTAAGAAAACCTGGGCAAGTACACTTCGAGTTTTTCCAATTGAAATCGTTAGCTATCTCTAAGCACCAGATATTGAATGATTTTTTGAAACCAGTAAACGTCGTCCTCCTTTGATCAATGTATCTCTTAAGATCAGCTTGTGGAATCGATGCTTGTTCACCAGCTGATATATAATAGAGAGTTTTCATATCACCCTGGATAGATATAACATTTTTGTTTGTTTTCACCCATTGATAAGACGTAGTCCACAATTTTAAACTTATTGTTGGTTCTACAGCAAATATCTTTGCATTTGTCGAAGATAAATCTCACTCAGTCATACATGTCATACTTGAAACTTGAATTGTAATTTGAAATTTGAATTCAAGTTTCAAATAAGACACTACTGGTTTATTGATGATTGTAAGTTAGGATTTGTTGTTGATTATAATGGAATTAATTGTGAACCATTACGTATCAAAGCATATCCAAATAAAATCATTTATGCTAAAGTAACGAAAACTTCTACTGATGCTTATATTCAAGAATCATTCATTCAAATTGAAAGAGACAATTGTGAAATTCTGGAAAGACTTAAACGTATTTCATTATCTTACCAATTAAAAACAATCGATTTCAACATTATTTTCTTTGTGAATGTTCAGATGATCCGAAAGATTTTCATATAGCACCACATTAATTATTGTTGGAACATTTGTTCTTCCACAGTTAGCAGGTCCATCGATATTGCTTACTGATATACTTCCTTTAGATGTTCATTCATCAAACAATTTCGATGGAGTTAAAGATAAAATAACTCAAATTGAAGAATATGCTGACAAACATACAGAAACCTTTATGTGCGAAATTTTCATCAATGAATAAATCAAATTCACAAACAAAACCTCCATTACAAGGTGCTGATCTACGAGAACTTGAAATGTACTTAGTTCGTAATGATCTAACGAAAACATTAGGCAATTTGTATCGTATAGTAACATTTAATGGACATGTTCGATGGGTTTGTCAACAATATCATCATGATATTAGACGTACAAATCAATTAAATATATGTATCGATAATATCAGAACCATGGGTGGAATATTTTATGAAGATACCAATCAAATATAAAAACAATTTGCAATGGTTTAACTAGTTGTTTAAATATATCAAAATTTATCATCGAACGTTGTTCAATCCGTGAAAGTCATTTAGATCCTTTATTTGACATTATTATTATTATTAATAATAGATCATCAATTCATATTTTAGAATTTTTTAATTTTAATATTCCAAATCATATTGGCCTTTCGAAATATATTTGTAAATCATTGAGAATTTATATTTGAAATTGTTCATTAACAATTCGTTCGATTGATTTTTGTCATGATGGAAATCAACAATTATTTAATCATTTATTAAATCAAAATAAAATTCATCAAAATTTATATATTTCTGCTTGTGATTTTCTCTAACATGAACAAGAATTTCAACGATTGATTGATAATGCAGCACGAAAAGTTCTACAATGTTTACAATGAAGCTTTTTCTAATTATTTTCAAAAAGAGAAAAATTCTGAGCGATTAGTTTTTACAATGCGAAAGATCTGATTCCTCAAAACATTGTTCATTTTGAAAAAAGGTGCAATTATGAAATAAGTGTTCTTGTGTAAATTGTAGAGCTTTTCGCGCTGCATCTTACGGTATGATCTAGTATAATGAGTATATGAATGACAAGGAAACGAATTTTAACAAAAATTGACTACCATTATATTACGTGAAGTGAAGTATCATCAAATAGCATAGAAGGAAAATTTTTTGAGGTCTACTTTAGAGTAAAAAAAGTATCACTCTTACTACTTTTAGTATACTCTAAGTATGTTATCTTCTTTCATTAAACAGTAGTTTACTTTGATAAATTTTTTTCAATTGTTTGTTATTTTTGACGAACTTTAGCAGTATTTGATGGATCGTCTCACGATCCAATTTTTCCCCATTGTTGGGTAGAATTGAGAATGTTTAAATTATTCTTCTGGTTCTTCTGATAATAAGTATGGAATTCTATCGAAATTGTATTTCTTATTTTGAAATATTTGAAGAATTTTGTTTTAATAAAGGTGGTGTATGTCTGAGTCGGAGTCTTGGAATTCTATTAAACTTTCGCTGATTATTTCGCATTCTTAATGGAATTTTGATTTTCAAAGAGAAAGAGAGAGAACTATTCACAGCTCTTCAGAAACTAATATAAGGTATTATCTAACAAAGCCATAAAGTAATTAAATGTGGGTTCCAATCAGCCACGAAAGATTTGTTCTACGTTTTCGATTTTCTTCTCTGATTAGATCAATAAATGAATTTTATGAAGATTTTATGAATCAAAAACAGAACAATTTCTATCCTTTCAGTCAATGGTTTGGGCATTTGTCTGCACAGGTATAATAACACGACTAAAGTTTTTAAGGGCTTGGACGATATTTATCCATGACTGCATCTAACTTGTCATTTGTGATAGCTGGATTGAATTGTTGAAGGCAATTTAGAAGATGTTTCTTGTTTGAATGCACTTGAGCTGATGAGGGTATGCTACCTTCAGGAGCCGGTGTAACACCATTAAAACAGGTAACGAACTGATCTGGTTGAATACCTAAATCACGTGCGATGCTAGCCACTGGACGTTTGGGATCATTTTTCAATGGGGCGGGCGTAGCTGTGGCAGCCAGGATCATCAATGCAGAGACTAGAACGTAAAGAGCCAATTTCATTTTATCGTGGTTGACTATTAGTCGATTCGATTTGGATGATTTTTTTTGTGTTTGTGTGTATTATTCGATTATTTTCTGAATATAGGTGTTTTATTTCTCCTTTTATATTACTTTTGCCGATCGCACTGTTTATTTCCACTTGACGAAAAAGAGAGTAAATGTAATTATAAGGAGGGCTTTATTTGCCAAGAAATCCTTTAATACCCACATAATCACATTGCATTAAAAAGTCATGCCCGCACTTCTACCATGATCGAAAAAAAATGTAAAAAAATATAACAAAAATAAATTTCCACCCCCTTAATAAAACATCCATCTCAATAGAAGATTCTTTTTGATACAAGGTATGAATGACGTATTAGCTATATTGCTCGTAGATGGTTCAGTAGATTATACAATGATTTATTGAAACTTTGTTGAGCGAAAGAAATGTTTGAATTATAACTTTATAAAAAATAAGTTGATGTTCATTTTAGACTTTCTTGTTTGAGTCAGAAGTGGAATATTTTTCTGGTTTTCTGTTTTAATATATATTGAATCGATTGATGATAATATCGTAATCTATTGTCGTAATTCCACCTCCTTTTTCTCTTGTTTTGTATTCACGATTAAATATTGCACATCTGGCAGATTTTTCGTCATTGATCGACATCTTACCATGTCTATATTTTCTCTCTATATTTCTATCGTGTTGTTTGTCTGTTCTTATTGTCTTTTATAACAAGTAACGTTCATCGAGAGTCGATTCACTTGACCCTCGACTGAATGTGTTAGTGTGCGAGCATATCAAAATTTGAATTAAAAACGATCGACTATACGTATATACATGTATATGATAAAGTTTTACCATACATCATTTGGGCAGCACCGCGTCGGTCGTCGGCGTCCCTACGGTTCGCCACTTCCGACATGAGCTGCCACATTTTTCGACTCAAGCATAGGTAGTTATCGAATATCTAGGTCTAGATGATTATAGATATCTGAGAAGGACTACTTTTAGTTTTCTAAACACAACAATAGAGTCGGAAACGCCATATCGGATTTAACATAATCACATCATAGAAAAATCTCTGTTTTTCCAAAATACGAATCTTCTAATGAGCAATAACCAGTTCCAAATTTTGAATATCTACCTATCAATTCAAACTCGCCGATCTGGATTATCCAGAGTACCATTAAGTTCCAACTGTCATTTGTCATCTATTAGGAGTTACTAAAGTCGATATTATTCTGACCTCTGAACCCGATTTATACTCAAATTCCAAATTCTCCGACTTCGATTATCTAGGGTCAGACAAACTTTCCATCATCATTGACCACTATTAGTGGCTTCTTAAATCGATGTTTTTTTACTTTTGAACCCGATTTGTACTCAAATTTGGACTCCGTGACCCCGATACAGACAGACAAACAAACGAATTTTTTTCAGATGACCCTCCTTACAGTCGAGGGAATAATTTCTCGGTCACAGAATATTTATTATTATGTTTTATAAATAATGGTACAAATTTTTGTTAATAATTTTAATTTTGATTCAACTTGTAATTTCAATTCTATTGGTAGACCATCAAAATGTATGAAAATAAAAATGAGCAGTTAAATTATAAAACCTCTACTTAACACAAGAATTAAAAATCACACACTCTGCAATGTTAAAAACTATTAATCAAAATTATCATTAAAGTACATTGCATCAGGTGGAAAATTTAACTACAAAAGTCATATCTATTCTGTTATTTTGAAGTCTCTTTAAAACATTCATTCAATAATTTCTTTCGATTTTGTTATATTTATGATTTATTTGATAGATGATATTTCTTAATAATTATGAACGAAGAAAACAAAACTGATCTGAATGTATTTATTATTTGTATCTAATGTTATGTGTAATTATAATAGCATGCAATGTACAAGTATTAAATTTCATATATCATTTGCATTTATATCTTTCAAAAGACACGGTTTGAGGGTACGAGTTTATAAGAAATATAGTTCCAAGCTAGATCCTACCATAATTTATCGTAATTCGGTCGTGCGAATTGCTTGCTCTGGATTTCAAGACAAATATATTTAAAACAATAGGTGACTACCTTCATAACATGAGTATAAAGATCCAAAAATGGATTCTTTTCTTACATTTGTTCATCTGTCTGTCGTATACACAGAAAACGTATATCAGATTAGTTTTCAAGATTGTTATATGTTGAATGCAGAAGTTATTCTGAGTTACAAAGACATGTTTTATTTTTCTCGACCATGTGAAAATGTTGACTCCGTTCTTTCTTAATGATATGCAACCAAAATTACAAAGAGAGTACAGTATGATACAGGTAAATAGCAACGTTACTCATGTTGTTTTCAATTTGTTTATTCCATTTCATGACTATTTAACATATGGAAATGGTTTTTTCACGAGAAAGCTTTTATTGTGAATAAATATGTGACACAACTCTATGATATCAATGTTCAATTATACATTCATATAAGAATCAAAGTCGAGCTATATACATGTAGTCATCTATAAATTTATAAATAAAAGAATGTTTATCTTTATCTTTGGCTGTTACAATAAAATAGCTTTTTTTATGTATTTCTATTTGTATTCGAATTCGAATTAGGCATCTTATGCTTATAATTGTATTGAGAAGCCCTGAAGAATGTTTAATTTTCAGATAAAATAACATGAAATGCGTGGGCAAAATTAACTCTACGATTTTTCAAATTAGTTTTTATAAGCATATTATTTTAATTTTCGACTTTGTTGATCACTGAAAAGCAGCAGTTGAGAAGAGAAAATAAGGTTCGAAATACAAAATTAACAGGTTTGTAAGAAAACTTCTAAACTATCTGCACCATTATTCGCTACAGCAAAATCAAGCTTTCTATCATTGTTAAAATCACCAACAACAACGGAGAACGGATGAGATCTGTATTCTAGTTGAACTAATACCATGTTTGCAAATGTACCATTATGATATCCGCGGAGTACAAGTACAGTGTTGACGTCATAATTAGCAACGATGATATCGAGTATGGAGTCATTGTCAAAATCACCCACAGCTACAGAGTACGGATAAGAATCAGTTGGATACATTGTTTGATTTCCAAAAGAACCGTTACCATATCCGAGAAATATACCGATATTGCTAGAATTACAATTGGCGACAACAACATCCAAATAAGTATCACCATTAAAATCACCAACGGCTAGAGAGCAGGGAGATGAATATGTGCCAGTGGAAAATGTCGTTGCAGTCGAAAACGAGATATTGCCATATCCAAGAAAGATACCAATGTTGTGAGTACCTGGATTGGCGACGATGATGTCCATGTAGTCATCATTATTAAAATCCTCGATGACGAATGATCGTGGTCGGGAATCATTGTCACATGTCAGTATTATTTGTTTGACAAAAATTACATCAACAGATCCAAGGAGAATACCCACGACATTGCTCCAGGGATTGGTGACAACGATATCCAGTCGAGTGTCGTTGTTGAAATCACTAACGGCGACAAAGGATGGCTGACGGCCAGCTAAATATCTCGTATCATTTTGAAAAGTGCCATCACCATATCCAATGAGAATACTAACATCATCGCTACCAGAATTGATGACAACGATATCCAGTCGAGTATCGCTGTTGAAATCACCAACAGCTATAGACGTTGGGGAAAAGCCAGTTGAATATCTAATTTCATTTTGAAAAGTGCCATTACCATATCCAAGGAGAATACTAACATCATTACTGCCATAATTGGCAACAGCGATGTCCAATCGAGTGTCGTTGTTGAAATCACCAACAGCGACAGATTGTGGAGAAGGGCCAGTTGAATATCGGATTTGACTTTGAAAAGTACCATCACCGTATCCAAGGAAAATACTCACATCATTGCTACGAGAATTGGCAACAACGATATCCAGTCGAGTGTCGTTGTTGAAATCACCAACAGCGACAGATTGTGGAGAAGAGCCAGTTGAATATCTGATTTGATTTTGAAAAGTGCCATTACCATATCCAAGGAGAATACTAACATCATTACTGCCATAATTGGCAGCAACGATATCCAGTCGAGTGTCGTTGTTGAAATCACCAACAGCGACAGATTGTGGAGAAGGGCCAATTGAGTACCTGATTTCATTTTGAAAAGTACCATCACCATATCCAAGAAGAATGCTAATATCATTGCTGTACGGATTGGCGACAACGATATCCAGTCGAGTGTCGTTGTTGAAATCACCAACCGCAACAGAGATTGGCCAAGAGCCAGTTGAATATCTGATTTCATTTTGAAAAGTGCCATCACCATATCCAAGGAAAATACTAACACTATCGCTCAAATAATTGGCAGTAACCATATCCAGTCGAGTGTCGTTGTTGAAATCACCAACAGCGATAGAGATTGGAAAAGTGATAGTTGAAAATGTCATTCGGTTTTGAAGAAAGAAATTATTGTATGCAACTAGGATGTCTAAATTATCACTACCATCATATGCCACAACAATTTCCGATCGTCTGTCGTTATTAAAATCGCCATGAGCGATCACATATGCATCGAAAAGTGAACCAATTCCAGCGTTTATTTGACTAGTAAATGTTGCTTTTCCATTACCAAGCAATATATCTACAAGCTTAGTGGCACGATTGGGTACAGCAATATCAAGCTGCGTATCACCATTAAAATCAGCAATGGTAATGGTTGACGGAAGAGAATTCGAGGCAATTTTGAGCATACTTTGACTTGAAAAAGTGCCATTTCCATATCCGAGAAGGACACCAACATTATTAGTGGCGTAATTAGCAACGGTGATATCCAAGTTAGTATCATTATCCATGTCAGCAATCATAACACATCGTAGTTGAGAACCACCACTCGATGCGTAGCTCTTCTCGTTTTGAAGAATTCCCTTATCATATTGAAGTAATACACTAATATCACTACTATCAGAATTGGCGACAACCATATCCAGTCGAGTGTCGTTGTTGAAATCACCAACAGCGACAGCGTATGGCTGAGAACCAACTGAATATTTCATATTTTTCTGAAAAGTGCCATCACCATATCCAAGGAGAATACTAACATCATTGCTATACGCATTAGCGACAACGATATCCAGTCGAGTGTCATTGTTAAAATCACCAACAGCGACATATAGTGGATAAGAACCAGTTGAATATCTGATTTGATTTTGAAAAGTGCCATCACCATATCCAAGGAAAATACTCACATCATCGCTACCAGAATTGGTGGTAACGATATCCAGTCGAGTGTCGTTGTTGAAATCACCAACAGCAACAGATTGTGGATAAGAACCAGCTGAATATCTGATTTGGTTTTGAAAAGTGCCATCACCATATCCAAGAAGAATGCTAATATCATCGGTATGCGTATTGGGGACAACGATATCCAGTCGAGTGTCGTTGTTGAAATCACCAACAGCTACAAAGCCTGGAAAAGAGCCTGTTGAATATCTCGTATCAGTTTGAAAAGTGCCATCACCATATCCAAGTAGAATACTAACATCATTACTGCCATAATTGGCGACAACGATATCCAGTCGAGTGTCGTTGTTGAAATCACTAACAGCAACAGAGTATGGTATAGAGCCAATATGATACCTAGTTTGATTTTGAAAAGTACCGTCACCATATCCAAGGAAAATGCTAACATCATTACCATAATAATTGGCAACAACTATATCTAGTCGAGTGTCATTGTTAAAATCACCAACAGCGACAGAGAATGCCGCATAGCCAGTGAAATATCTAGTTTGATTTTGAAAAGTACCATCACCATATCCAAGGAGAATGCTAACATCATTACCATAATTGGCGGTAACGATATCCAGTCGTGTGTCATTGTTGAAATCACCAGCAGCAATAGAGTATGGCCACCTGCCAGTTGAATATCTAGTTTCACCTAAAAAACTCTCCAAAAAAACACCGAACAACACATCTATGGCAGCAGTGTCATTGCTAATAACGATGAGATCTGGTCGATTGTCTTTGTTAAAATCACCCGCAGCGAATGAGATCGATGAAAGAGATCCAGTCGAATACATCTTTGAAATAGTGAATGTACCATTTCTAGATCCAATAAGTACACCTATATTGTTAGTACCTTTATTAGTGATTACTAGATCCATTTGTTTATCTTGGTTTACATCAACGGCACCGATCGAGTATGGAGAAGCATTGTCGAAAGAATAAATCGTTCGATTGGTAAAAGTTCCGTTGCCACTGTTCAGAAGTACCCCTATTTTGTTTGTTCCCGGAAGAGCAACAGCGATATCGAGAAAAGTGTCATTGTCAAAATATCCTACAGCAATTGAGGATGGATGAGAGCCGGAACTTGTTGAAAATATGACTTGATTTCTAAAAGTACGGTTGTCATTTCCAAAAAGTATACCAATATTGTCTGTTCCATAGTTGGCAATGGCAAGATCTAAATAATTGTCGTTATTAAAATCTCCAGCGATCAAAGAGAATGGAAGAGAATCATAACCCGTTGAATATGTTACTGAATTCGAAAAGCTGCCATTTCCATATCCATAGAATATGATTATACTATCGCCTCCATAGTTAGCTGTAGCTACGTCAAGTAGTGTATCATTATCGAAATCAGCCAAACAGATCGCAATTGGACGGGATGCTGCAGTTGAAAGCTGTATTTGATTTGCGAAAGATCCATTATTAAATCCAAGAAATATACCAACATTGTTAGTGCCAAAATTGGCAACTACAATATCTAATTGAGAATCATCGTTAACATGGCCAACAACGACCATGTATGGAGTAGAGTAAGAACCAGTTGTATATTTTACTGGTTCTGAAAAAGTATCGTTCCTATTCCAAAAATATACAGCTATAAGGTTAACAAGAGAATTAGCAACGACCATATCGAGCCACGCATCATTATTGAAATCGCCAATGGCAACAGATCGTGGGCCATAGATGTATTCTATCGGTTTTGGAACGATTGATCTAAAGTTGACTTCACATTTTGGGGCTAAATAACACAAGAACACTTAAATAAAGCCTGAAAAACTGCTTCGATTTACTTTCTACATTTGATTGTATCGAAATTATTATAATTTCAACAATGTCTCATTAAAAAAGCATCGGATTATTCCAGTCAGATCTTGATGAGTAGTAGTATTCTCACTAGGATCTTCTCAAAACTTTTTGAGTTTTACAACTTAAATTGATTTTTCCCTCATTTTCTTGTTTTCTAATGAATTTTGGAATCGAATAAACGACAATAATGATAAACAATAGTAATAAGAAAACAACTTAGTAGCTCTATGATTATTTATTAATATTTTTCGACGGAGCGGAACAATGACTTAGTTTCACTTTTTTCCTAGAGTAGTGTACAATTTTCTCTGTCTCATCATACAATAATGATATAGCATAATCTTAGCTTTTCTAAGTGACAAAATCACTACTTTATTCTTGATTAGAAGAAATTTATTGCTGATGTAATAGTTATGAAAGTAACATGGAAGCTCCGACGTATACTAATGACTATCAGATTCATATGACAGAAAATATCAGACAAAAATAATCGCATTCGATTTTTTAGTAAAAGCTTTCCTCTGGAAAAAAAATAGTAGCAACTCGTATTTGTGTCGTTGTTTTCTCGTCAGCACTAATTTCAAGTTGAAAACTGAAAGAGTAGTGATGGATATAAATTTCTTCTCATTTTATAATCTGTTTTTGAGCAAATACATTGAGATTTGTTTATCAAAAATTAGAAATACTTCTGAAAAAGCGACCCTATTTCTAGTCTTTATCATATTGAATAAGAAGATTGCAAAAAAAAAGAATAACATACCTTCTTGTTTTGGTACGGTAAAACAAATAACCAATATACTGATCAGTATTGCTACACTTGAGAATATAGAGAATGCAACGAACGGCTTCGTTATTATATTCAATACTCGCCAAAGATAATATTTTCTAACAAAAAGCAATAAAGACTGTTTGATATAAAACAAAAAGAAGAAATACATACGGAGGTTTAAAAGTTATACGTGTCTTTCGTCGATTATGATTCTTATTCTTAATGTTTCCTGTATCGTGTTCATTTGAAACCGAGTTCAAGTTCTCATTTACATCGACAGAAACAGTCTGTTTAGAAAAGACACGATTGGACACTTGAATACTATTATCCATCGGAGGCAGTTCAATCTATGAGAAGACAAAAAGTGAGAACATATATTCAATAATCAAGAATTTCTAAAAGGAACTACCGATTGAGTAGTTATCGTGATTAATCTCAACAGTTTTTCAATTTTCTATTCGATTTTCCAAGGAAAAAACAATGATATAACTTCAGATGCTTTGTATCATGCTCAAGAATTTACAATCAAAAGCTCAGGAATAAATCTCCAGATCAGTAAAATGACGTTAAGATTCAGTACACTAAATATACCGCCAAGGTATTTCCTCTACTTTTCAGTGTTTTACAATAACTATTATTTTTATGCGAAACCAGAACGTGAATGTTTTAAAACTATGTCTATTTTAATTTTCTCTACAATTTGAGATCAACAGATTCTAAGTTGATAATATATCTGCAAACTTGATTGTCGTCATAAATAATAAAAAAAACTTCTTAAGCGTACCCAAAAGTAATGTTGAAAATATTTTATTTTCTTTGAGTGCTGTGTGAAGAACTAAAAACTTTAGCTCAACTGCGGGTGTGATTGAAAATTTCTGTATATGAAAGTTATAGCTTAGATGAATAGATATATATAAAGAAAAAACTAATTCAAAATATTTAACAACTGGGCTCCACAAATAAAAAAAGCGTCGTGACGGAATCACATTTTAAAAATGACCAAATTTTTTCAATGTCTATTTCTCCAGAAAGTTGTCTATAACCACTAAGTATAAAGAAAATGGCATCACATTGGCAAACAGCAATAAAAAAAACATATTAAATCGCTCTTCCGATAACGTAAAAATTTTTTTATGAAAGTATGAAGTATATGCTAGATATTACAACTAAAGTAACACCTTCAATTCTGACATTGAAAGATAACTCGGAATCCGTCATAGATCAGTTTCAGAATTTAATACTCAGGTACTAAAGTCTTTTTGAATATCTAAGAATATGTCGAAAATACAGCATACGAGAAAAACAATGTTTCTGTTTATTTCGAAAAAACGTACTTGGTCGATCTAATGGTGATTCCATGACGCTCTTTCTAAGGAAATAGCAATGTTCGTTGAAAGCTAATTAGTTGTTTGGATAGAGCGAAAAAAAATAGCATTAAATCACTTATTTTTGCAATCAAATACGTTTTGTTTTCGGCTAAAAATGAGTTATAGATTATTTTCGTGACGGAATCACCACCATAAATAGACTACTTTTTAAATACAAATACCTGCCTTGAGGAACGATAATGCTTAGATCTCTTTTTATCAGTAAAGAACTTGATGAAGACAGTTTTAAAATATGTGATCAGTTTTGAAAAAAAATCACATCAGTTTGTATAAAAAGTTAGAAAACTCATTTGGTGAGTTACCCATTGTATTCTTCATTAGTAAATTTTTGTCTAGTGAAATTTTCATTTACTTTTTAACTAAAATAGCATTGTTTTTTTTTTCTACTAACCATACTTTTTTAGGAAAAGGATCAAACAGGAAAAGTAAAAAAAGATAAAGTCGGTTTTCTTTGCAATTGTTAGTTTGTTCGAGGATGAAATCAATATGGTTGAAAAACAGCTGATTTTTTAAAGCATAGCATAGGCCAAACAAAAGGCAAATAAAAATATATGACTACCTTTTTTGTAAGATCTTGTATGTAGTATTAGCGCTTTGTTGGACGAAAAGTTTTAACCATCGAAGAAACTCTCATCTATTTTGCCCGTTCTACTTTTCAATACAATGGAGGCTTGTCCATTGCTTGAAAAACTCTGGTCGAGCCGCTGAATTTGTACACTATTTCATTCAAAAAAAATGTATTTTGATTAATCACCTCGTTTATTAACAATCACATTATCGTCTTCCTCATCAGCAACGACTAGTATATCATCACTGTCTTCATTGATTTATTTTTCTAATTATAACAATAATAAATAACTTTGACAGCTACAGCAAAAACAATTTTTAATTACATGAGTGACCCATGGGTGGGCTGGGCCGTACTAAGGTTTGATAGCCCACGGCCCAGCCCGGAGCTCTGGTTTGTCATACAAAGCAAGAAGATACAAAAGTCAATATAAAAACTCTAGTGGAAATTAGTCGATATAGAGAACTAAAATTAAGCTGGATAAAATAGTATCAGTCAGTGTCTGGCACAGTTTCAGGGAAAAAATAGACGCCTGGTCTACGAATGATGTGTACAGAATGAAAAATTGACGTTTGGAAGTAAAATATACTCTTTCAACCACATTGTACCCCCTGACAATCATTTGCATCCTCGTGTATGGCTATAATTAGAGAAAATTGATTGCCAGCCGAAATGACAGAATTTCAACTATTTAGAAATAAGAGGGGTATCATACATATAAGATATTGCCGATACTGGAGAAGTGTAAGGAGATGCGACATATACTCGGTGATATTTTTTTAAAATTTTAGCCTAAGACTCTCTCAAGAGTTGCCGCATTTCACTACGCTTCCCTACCATCCTCGATATCCTGAATACGTGACACTATTGAGAAAATATACTATGATACATACTCTATATATCCTCCATTTTTATAGGATGCGCGACTTTACGAGTGTTCCAAATTATGTCCTCTTCTATATTTAAAAAGACTTATGAATATCCATAAATTCCTGCACTCGATAAAAATGTAGGGTATATTGAGTTTAGATGATGATATATTAGGAAAGACCTGTACGCTATAAAAAGCAGAGGGTATAAAAAATATAGGTCATGTTTTATTTCTAAACACTCCCAATATCCTCCTTTCGTTTTGAAATTCAATGCTTCTTTCATGGTTTTGAGTTCAGATTTAAATAAAATAGACTGTTGTATGAACTAGGTATAGTGCAGAATAGAAATAAAAAATATTCGACCGACGAACTATGGAACTATTTTCACTCTTACCTTTGTATGAGAAATACAAAAGATACTCACAAACCTAAATGAATATATATATATATATATATACATATTAAATGCGTTATCACGATTTTTCTCTTACATTTTCTTTCTGATTAATGTGACATGCCTAATTAGGCATGGCAGAGATAGAAATAAAAAAAAAATTCAAGAGACGAATTATGAAATTATTTTTACTTTTACTTTTTTATGAGAGATACTCACAAACCTAAATGAATCGCAAGTACGAATGAATAGATATATATATATACATATTAAAAGCGTTATCACGATTTTTCTCTTACATTTTCTTTCTGATTAATGTGACATGCCTAATTAGGCATGGTAGAGATAGAAATAAAAAAAAATTCAAGAGACGAATTATGAAATTATTTTTACTTTTACCTTTGTATGAGAGATGCTCACAAACCTAAACGAATCACAAGTATGAATAAATAAGTGTGTTGAGGGTGAGGGTGAGTATTATATAGAAGAGTGTGCTACAACTAGTTTCGATCTTTGCCAAAGATCATCATCAGATAGCTTTAACACTGCATAACAAGTAGCGCTCATCCGATGGATTCGCTGACCCTTTTCTGAAAGAATAACATTTCATTGGGAATTAAGAACTGTGTTAAGTTTCAGCCAAAACTTTATTTATATTTTGAAGAGAATAAGCAAAAAACAAGCAGCGACGTATGAAAAAAACAAAAGGAATCAGAGTGAAAAAGATAGAGAAAAGGAAAAAACGTCTTGTACATATGTACGTTTATGAAGAGAAGAGAATGGAAACAGAAGAAAGAAGAAAAAGAACAGCAGAGATATAAGAAATAAATTAGGGATATGCAATTTCAGTTCCAGTAAGCATTAACACCGACTGCACTGACATCAGTGTTCAGTAGTACGCTGACATACTAATATTGATTTTTTTAAATTGTCATTTACATATGAAATAGCATGACATCTCTCGATATATATCTTAATACGTAGAAGATTTTTGTTGGATGAGAACATATCGACTAAATAGGGTATCAGGCATCAGACGTTTTTATTTCAGTTGATTCCACTTCCTACAAAATTATAATAGAGAATAAATGAATGCTGTACTTTGATTGTCATCATATGACATGCACTGTGTTTTGGGCAATATTTTTATCCTTTATTTGTAAATGTTTTTCTTTTTACCGTTCTGTTCGCTTCTAACTTTATTCTTGCCTGATTGTTTGTTTCTCCAATATTCACACATGCAGCTCGATAGAAAACTCAACGTCCATAACATCGCTTCTTCGAATGGCTCGTTCGATTTAATATGGTAAGCACTTGGAAAGGAAAAAATTAAATATCCGACCGCTTCATCTTTCTGCTTCGCCTATTTTCTTCGTTGCATCGTATTGTATTATTTTGTATATAAATATTTCTTATTCGAATGTTAAAAATCATTATTAATTTGTAGAGTTATGTGCATTCTGCCGCTACTGTTTTAGATATTTATTTTATATTGAAAACTGCTGTATGTATGTCAATTATATAATTTTATATTACATAATTATCTGCATCTATTAGTTCCAGTATTTTAGATTGATCCAATTGAATTTCATCTTTTGAAAAATATCCAAAAATGTAAACATTTTAATTATACATTCCTCAATACTTATCATTTTTGTCTATCTAATTTATAAGTGTTATTTCCTTCTGTTTCAAAATAAAGAAAAAAAACGAAGTTTAATGTGAGAGTTCCGAATGAAAAGATAGCATTTATATAAATAAATTCAGATGCATGTATGGGTGGCACTTTACTTTTACTTTACCTTATTTACTTAACGCAAAACTATTTTCATTTTTCCGGAAAAAAATCCACTTTTCTATGTTCCATGACTATTTGAAAATTATTTCATGAAAAATTCTTTAAACTTTGAAGGCTTTCAAATAAAAAACTTCTCATAATCCTTATCTTTTACTATCAGTAAACCTCGTTTTTCACGGGCTTTCTTTTCGTATAAAATTCATTATATGCCCTATTGGAAATAGTAGCGGTACCCCCCCCCTGGCAAATTATTTTTTCCAACCCTGTAAATTAAGTATTCTGTTTACGATTTACGAATCATTTCGAATGAATACAAAGTCAAAGCCGTCTGATGAGATTCTTTAGCCGAAATCGAAAAGAGCAGAGAATACCAGTGGGAGTGAATAGCTGCGACAACGAATTTATTGCTCATCTCAGAAAAACAGTCAAGTTTACATCTTCTCTTCCAAATGAACAATATTATCCAGCACCTATTTAATAAGTGAATATGTCGAAGGAAGTGACTTTTGCTGAATAGTCAATGCGTTTTTGTAAAAGTCAAGTGCTTTTGAGTAGTCCCCCATGCGTTCATATACCCCGCTGATGCTGTTGTAGGAAGTAGCCAATTTAAGGTGATCCGATGACAGAACTTTTTCATAGATTTGATGCGCTTTTGAGTAGTTGCCAATATCGTTATATACTTCCCCAATATTGCTATACAACTTTCCCAGTAAGGAACCATCAGAAAGCGAATCGTCTTCATGAAATTCTTGCTGTTCCAAGTTGTCACCTACATTGTTATATATTTGAGCAACGTTGCGGGAAGTAGATGAATAGAGATCAGTCGAACAAAATTTTTCTTTGAAATTTTTCCAACATTTTCCCAAAAATGCATCTGAGGCTGTTTTGTTACCTATGCTGTGGTATAGATTACTAATGTCGTAGAAGCAATCAGTAAGATCTGGGTGATTTGTCAAGAAATTCAATCGCTCTTGAATAATTACCTATCCATTTATATTCTGTACTTATGTTGTTATAAGAAGAAGCCAACAGGAGATCATTCAGAGGCAGAGTTTGTTCTCTGATCTTGAGGGCTTTTTCATAATATTCAAGTGCTTCCGAGTGGTTACCCATATTTCTATGAAATAGACCAATGTTGTCATAGGAAGCAACCAAATCAGCATGATTCAGAGGCAGAGCTTTCTCAAAAGTTTCATTTGCTTTTTTGTAAAATTCAAGTACTTTCGATAAGTTACCCATGTTGTTATACAAAGTAGCCAGTAAGAAAAGATTCGAAAACAGAGCTTTGTCTTGAATTGTATGCGCTTTTTCGTAACATTCTAGTGCTTTTGGGTAGTTGCCAATGTCGTTATATGCTTCACCGATATTGCTATACAACTTTCCCAACGAGGGATGATCAGAAGGCAGATCGTTAACATGAAATTCAATCTGTTTCAAGTCATCATCTATACTGTTATAAATTTGATCGATGTTGTCGGAGATAGGTAAAACAGGGTAAGGTCTATTGAAGCTTTCGTCGTGTCTTTTACTCGCTTTTCTGAAAAATTCTTTCCCGACTTTCTTGTTATCCATCTGGTAAAATACATCGCTAATGCTAGCGAAAGTGTTCGCAAAATCAGGATGATCCGGGAGCAGAATTGTTTCTCTTATTTTAAAAGCTTTTTCATGAAATTCAAGCGCTTCCGAATATCTATCCATGTTGCAGTAAGCTAAACCGATGTTATCATAGGAATGAGCCAAAAATGAATGATTTGAAGGTAGAACTTCTTCTTTTATTTTACGTGCTTTGAAGTAAAACTCAAGTGCTGTTGCAGAGTCACCCATGTCGCTATACACCAAACCGATGTTGTTATAGCAAACAGCTGCGCTTAGACTATTCGGAGGCAGATATTTTTCTAATGTATCAATTGCTTTTTGATAAAATTCAAGAGCTTTTGGGAAATCATGCTTGCAGTAATATGCGAGAGCAATATCATTATAGGAATTACTGGTTTCATTATGATCATTCGGAGAAACGTCACGGATGATATTGAGACCTTATTCGTAAAGTGAAATTGCTTCTTTGTATTGTCCTTGATTATTTTTCAAGCTTCCAAGTACAACATAGATATGTGCTCGATCTTTATCATTCCTAGCATGCAGTAGTAACTGATTGTAAAGGTTTTTAGCTTGATTGAAATGACCCATTTGGAATAGCAGCGTACCTATTCGATGCCATCCAGTAGGTCCTTGAGTTTCCATTCGTATTCGTTCGATGAGAGCAACCAATTGCGGATCTTTATCGTCAGTAAGAGTCAGTTGTACCTCCCAAAGGGAACTATTGTTGCCTATCTGTTTGATTTCACCGACACGAAAAACAGTATGCATCGAGAAAAGTATTTCTTGTTCTTCGTTAAAGTAACTCATATGCTGGATGGAGGCGTAAGGTGCTGATTTGATTTTGGAATCAATGGACATTTGAAAGAGAATACCAACCATGTCGTTTACAGTGGATGCACTTTCGGCAAAACCAGTAGAAACATGTCGATTTTCAGTGGTAGATAAGAAATTATTAAACGACATTAAACCACCTATTACTTTCTGGAGTTTCTCAAAGTTGGCGATCGAGATCATGAATGAAAAAAGCCATTTTCATGATTACGTCAGATTCGAGTGTGCGCAGAGACCAGTTAAGCATGTGATAGATGAAATATTCCCGAGTATACCACCAAATTGCTGATTGTGGACGATAGTCATGTTCAAACTCAGCGATGATGTTCAATGCGATTGCATTTTGGCTGGATTCGCGACGCCATAATTCAACAAACTGGTTGATAGCTTTCTCATCATGATTCATCTCAAGAAAAATTTCTTTGAAGATTTGACTGTACATGAATGACGGTTCTAATTGATCGAGATTGTAAGTGGAATCTTCTGTATTCATGGGAATATAACTTACTGAAATATCATCTTGGTTGATCTGCTTAATGGCTAACTGCAATGCTTCACGAAGTTGATTTTGTTCCAAATCTTATTCCATCCTTTGTTTTGAGTTTCGTTGTTGCAAAATATGTAAATGCCAACAAGCTGTGGAATATCATGAATGCAATGTATCATTTGCTGGCTCATAGGACTCGTTGCAATGAGAAACACTTTTCTGTCATCAACTTCAGTAAGGAAATCGACACATTCATCGCGTTGTGTGAATACATAGACATCGTTTGCTGAAAGTCGTAGTTGTCGCAATGTGTTCTGAGAATCTACATTGGCTAGACTATTATTAGTATCCAACAATATCATCAGAAAATTTTGAATAAATCGCCGTCTCGATTGAATGTTATCCGAGTCTGGTGTTGTAGACACGAATTCTTTTGATTTTCTTAAGTCCATATTACTGTGAATGATGAATATAATCATCAATCGAAAATTACGAACATCTGTTTTGTCGTCTAGAACAATATTACCCTTTTCTCGTTTTCTTCTGTTGCGTAGAATGTTTCGTCCTAGAGGTGTCGCGCTCCCGTTCCATTCCAATAGTGTCCAATTTAAAAGTTGACATTTTCAACTTTCAAGTTTAACACATATGATTTCTGTTAAAAATACTATGGGAAAACGCAGGATGAACAATGAGAAAGGGACTCAGAGTGATGAAGCAACGTCATGAACTGATCAATTGCTTTTTAAATTTTAATCCTGCCAGTTTGTAGAGCTTTTTGGGTTATCAACTGATATGATAATCATTCGGGCCAACAATGTGGCTATAGAATACATCTCCGGTAATCTATATCATTTTGCCAATTGGCGAATACGAAAATTGGCATTGGGATATTTTCCCGGGTACGGACAGGTTAATGGAACTTTGATTATCAGAAACTTACTCTATAGCCGCACTGTTGACCCGAACAATTATTATATCAGTTAATAACTTAACAAGCTCTGCAAATTGCTATTACGAAAATTTAAAAAGCAATCGATCAGTTCGTGGTGTTCTCTCGTGAGTAGTAGAGACTGATTTCCACAAGGAAACTCGATAACGAGATACGACTACCAAATTCATGTATCACCTTCTTGGCATTTTCTAACGATTTTCGACTGGAAACGGCACCTTTTGTGCGAATTTCTGTCGGAAATGTATGGATCGAGCGGTCAAAATTGTCACCGTGGGAAAAGGAGAGAGGTCCACAAGAAATTAAAGTTATCCCGGTCTACTTTTCCTATCGAATGGTCACACATTTACCTGCAATTACTACACATAACAACCTCATTTGTTTAGTTCCTTCAGTCGTTTTACTGCTTCTAGTTCCTTCGATGCTTTTGGCTATTTTTAGTCCTTTTAGTGTCTTTAGTTGAGGGTCTATTCATTTCATAGTTTTTTATTTGAAACTGTGTCTTTTTAAATACAGCTTCATTATTAGTTTTAGCCAGGCATCTTTTTTGGAAGTGATCTATATCATGTATTATATGAAAAACTATCAAGCAACCGCGAGAACTGCACAACTAACAAGGCTAAAAGGACTAGAAAGCGTTACAGAACCAAATGCATTAAAGAGAGTAAAAGAACTAAAGAGGCTAGAAGGGCTAAAAGGATTGAAGGAACTAGGATATAATTTTTGTACTGACGCCAGTTAAGAGAGTCTCATCCATTATTTATTTTTCATTCTCTGTTGTTTTATTGGACCATAAGGTAAGGTTTCAAATTTGTTATCGATAGAACAAGAAAAAAAAAGCCATGATTACTTTTATTTTTTTATTATTCAGTGAAATGACTAATGTTCGTTATGTTTCAATGCGGTTTTTTTTTCATGTATATGGTGCAAGTGTGAATTAAACTTATGCATGTAATGATATAGGTAATGTTACACATCAATAGTCAGAATGCAAAATTCGATCATTTAAAGGAATTAAGACTGATTTCAAGCAACTGAATGAGAAGAATGAGGAGTGAGTTTAAATTAAAAGAATACCACGACGCGTTTCATCTTAATTTCAAACATTCATCAGGTGATTTAAAATGAATTTACTTAGTAAGAGAAAAAAACAATTTATTTTATGAAAGAATTTTTTTACCGCTTGTGGTTATAAAACTCTGATTATTTTCTTTCTTCGAGTAATCTTCAACTGGATAAACATCGCCATCATCAATTCGTTCATCTTCACTGCCCGTATCACGACTGCCTATGCCGAAAAAAATTTTTAATGTAGAAAATATAAAAATTAATTTACCTTCGGCAATAATGCCAACTGGTTGAACGAAGCCAGAAGATCGAACAGTACCATTTTGTTCCTTTATCGGATCGATAGTTACTTGATGTTTCGGAAAAGAAGCGAGAATATAAATATTTGGATCGTAACGTGAATTTGGTTTTCGTATTCTTTGCGGTCGTTCCATGAAATTACTGAAAAAATTCTGAAATAAATAAAATAAAATAAAAACTTTTAAGTCAATATAAATGATCACATGAATAGGAAACTTTATGTTTAGATTGTTTAATCATGTTCAAAATCAAACTCAACAGTAGTAAACGAAGCAATATTATCTTCAAGTGTTGGAATCTTTATAGCTTTTTTGGTAATCTTTGACGCCAACACTATTCTGAAGAAAAATGCGGTTTCATCGAACAGTCGAAAATACGAGTCAATGATTTTTTCCACTAAGGGTGGAACGGATCGACTCAACATAGATAGCAAATTTCGTGAAAGACATGGATAAACTTTTACAAATGCATAATATTGACGATGCAAAGCACACTTTATTTTTTTGAGCATGATAGGGATTCGATAGACACAAAGTGACTGACTGCATAACCACGACGTGTATAACACAGCGAATGGAAACAAACGAAGCCACGACAATTTCGAGAGAAGAACACACAATCAGATGGTGATGCGTGAAATGATTTCAAAGATAGAACAAAGTCATACTGGACAGTAGCAATAAAATTTTTATCGAGAAAAGTCGGAGAAAAAGATTCTTTTGAAAAAATATCTGAAACAGAAACAGAACCGGATTTATGAATATTTTGAGAAATATTGTACCAAATAACCATCTGATTCAATACATGCGTTGTGCCTTTGCACCAGTTTAATACTTGTGCGAAATATGATTCACGAGAAAAACACGATGTGAAGCATAATGCACCATGAGAAAAGACTTGTGAAAGTAGATGTGTGTGATAATGTACGGTTGCGAGTTCTGAACGTTTTGAATAAAGACGGGAAAGAGATTCGTGGTATAAAGAAAATAAATTGTCAATATTAAGCAGCTGCTTTTCATCCGTAAAAAAATACAGCACTTTAACGAAAGTATAATACAGTAGAAAGTGCGCAGAATAATCATTTGGAAGGAAGTTAATCACAAATAAAGGCGAAACATAAAAGAAAGTCGCGTAACATCTTCGCTTTCCAATTAGAAAAGTCAGATAATGAAAAGAATTGGTACTTGAAAGAGTGTGGAAGAATAACTTTCGATAAGAACGCCGAACCATTTTCGAACACGTCTTTAGAAAACATCTCTTTCCATGATTTTAATAAAGTTTTCATGTGCCTGTGATATATCAAATGTATTGAATCGTATGGTGTTTGATACGGCAGTAAAAGAATACTCGATAACGGCGTAGAACCTTTGACACCTTGTATTGATCGATTAGATTCAAATTTTGCATTTCTCAAATAAAATTGATGATCTTTCGGTATCTCACGTTTCTTGGAAAAAGGAAAGTACACTTGTTTTCCAATTGCCACTCCTAGAAGCACAAGGATTGTAATGGAAGATTCATACTAAAACAAATACTTACTTTTTATACAACAATCACCGCATCCGTCGTATCCATTATATTGAACAATGTTAAGAAAATGTGCTCGAGCTGGAAGATCAAAAATTGCTTGTTGTATACGGATGTTGTACGACATAGTAGATCCTATCGTAAGATTTTTACATCAGCATCAAGAAAACGAAAATATTACCATCAGTCTGTTTCAAAATTATATCTGATTTCATTAGTATTTCCAATTATGCAATAATCGGGAGAAGTAAATTATCACGTGGTGGCTTTGTTGTTGCAAGCCAAGCATCAAAGATCATCACAGCAGATTTTCGATCTCGTACTGGAACTGGCCATATCGATTTATCTAAATATTAAGAAATCATCATAACAATATAAACTTTATCAAGTTATCTATGTTATTGTTTATTGCAATATGAAACGAAAAACGGTAAAGCACATTTGGATTTGTGAAGAAGTTGCAACAGATTAATTGATGTTTGCATCAAATCAATTTATTTCTGTGTTAACAATTTCACCAATGATTAAAACAGCAGAGTTAACAGGTTAGTCAGAATAATTTTTACATTTCTGAAGAAGATTAATACTGAAAAATACTCAGCTGATTTTACATGATATTTACTCGAAACGTCGACAACAGGAGCACCATCACTATGTAAGATAATGGTGATGTTATGTTGATTCTTATTCGAAGGAAGTTGACGGCAAATATTGCCTAAAAAAGTCATATCCAATACATGCCTTTTGTGATTAAGGGTCGTACCATTGATATGATCAGAAGGACATAAATGTGCAGCTTGTTTTGGATATTCATTGATGAGATTAATGTGACGCTCGGCCACTCGTTTGATCTCACGTTGAATGTTCATAATGGTCAATTCAGCAACGTGAGAATAAGATCGATATTTTCCATTGAAATCGCATGTCTTCGAGCATTTTGAATTATCTAGTTTGTTACACAACGAGTAGATATCTTTCAAATCAAACATAAATATTTAGAGAAAAAAAATGTTTGCTGTTAGTAAACCTTGGCATGATCATCATTATCGGTTAATTTGAATAACATGAAGATTGTTTTTGGAAGACGACAGTCTGAAGGGAAAAAAAGCAAAGCTCTTTGAGCAGCATTTGTAGACGATTTTTGTTTAGATTCATCAAATGTGCCAATCGTATTAAATGTATACAAGCATCATAAACGGAGATTGGACTTCCATTGTATAATGGAATTTTTTGTTATGATCTTCATTATTTATTTCATTGACAAAGTCTTCAAGATCTATATCTTCATCACCGTTCAGATTACTATCATAAGTTTCATTGATAATATTTTTAACATCCTTAAAATCAGGTTCGAACTCTCTCTCTAAAGAAACACAATCTGGAGATGAATGTTGATTCATACAATCATTAGTGACGAGTTCGGATTCACGATATAAAGGTATTTTTTCCTGATCATTATTAGAATGTGCCGTTTCAAATATATTTATCTAACAGAAATCGAGAGTTAATTAAAAAAATTCTGTTGTACAACACGTACCGATTGAAGAACCTTCTGAATATTGTTTTTCTGTCTACGCAAGCGCCATTCTCGTTTAACATTGGAATGCAAACGGCGTTTTAGTATTGCCTCACGCATCTGAAATAGAAAGAAAAGATACCAAACGTCTGCATAGGATTGAATCTGTATGCACCGAGTGCGATCTTTCTAAACAATTGTTTGTTTACATTACTAGCTTTGCTTTATTCGCTATGCGCGTATGTGCCACGTATCATCAGATAGTTTAAATAAATTCTTTGTTAGTTTTCTCCTTTATAATTTAACAGTCTATCTTTATAATATTTCCTTTCAAAAACCAATCATATTATCCGTTACTCATAGCACAGGACAATCAGGCTCAAGAAACTCAAGATTTGCCAGCGCTTGCTTAAAAAAGTTCATCTAGGGAAGGAACATATATTTTTTCGAAAATGAAGAAAAACTATTATCGAATCAGTGAACCCTGGATATAAAACACGAAGCTACTGAATTCTTATTATAGATACAGTAGAATAAGGACTAGATCCTCGTTTATCAGTTAATGAATGCGCCGTCCTTGAAAATAGTGAAAAATACGTGAAGATATTTTCCACTTGCACCAAATGAAACGATAGAATATGTTAAAATGTGAATTCTTTCGTTTTAAATGAATGCAATCCATTTTATCATGCATATACATTGTTCTATGATAGATACTGATATAGCGGAATGTAAGATTGACAAAAAACTATTCAACTACACATGAACTGACAATTTATTCCTTTAAAGAAAGAAATCAGAGGAATTTTTTCTATCTTTAGAAATATGTGAAAGAAAACGACAACTTAATTCCTTAGTGAGTCATGAAAGAAAAAGGAGAAGAATGTATCCCCATGAAAAAACGATATGTTAAATATCATGTTATTCATTTCAGATTTTATAAGCTCCAAAATCAGATTTATTCAAAGAAAAAAAATTCAAGTGAATAAACTTCGTTTGCAAAAACATAAAGGACGGGGGGACATAAGCTATGCGAAATGGGCGCATAAGGTTTTATTTCGAACTTAGTGTTCAATCTCTCTGGAAATGTTAAATAAGTGTTTATGAAGTAAATCCAAGCATAACTATGCATA